>ERZ812616.1077-NODE-1077-length-32455-cov-3.155370_pt1 | contig 32455 bp, 33 predicted proteins | sample MGYA00376249_ERZ812616 | MGnify/ENA primary metagenome ERZ812616 (study PRJEB26924, sample SAMEA4378265) | human gut metagenome | biome: human gut; feature: human-associated habitat; material: faeces | place: China | collected 2013 ...
GAATTGACAATTGGATTGGTGATGACCGTCATGCCCTTTATATGCTTCATAATACCACCTATGAAGTAGTATGCCTCCTCGCTAAGTCCAAGCTTATCGCCCTCATTATCAAATATATTGACACCATCCTTTGAAAGTGACATGTTGATATGCATTCCCGAGCCACTCACACCATGCTTTGGCTTTGGCATGAAGCTGGCAAAAAGCCCGTGTCTCTTTGCAATTGTCTTTATAGCAAGCTTGAAGGTCATGATATTGTCAGCGGTATGAAGTGCCTCCTCATACTTGAAATCAATCTCATGCTGTGCAGGGGCCACCTCATGGTGTGATGCCTCTATCTCAAAATCCATATCCTCAAGAGTTAAAACCATGTCTCTTCTGGCATTTTCTCCCAAATCATTTGGTCCTAAATCAAAGTACCCTGCTCTCTCATGCGAGATGGTGGTAGGCTGTCCGTTCTCATCCAGGTGGAAAAGGAAAAACTCACACTCCGGACCTACATTAAATACATACCCCATCTGCTTTGCCTTTTCTATCTGCTTCTTTAATATATAGCGTGGATCCCCCTCAAACGGTGTACCATCCGCCATATAGACATCACAGATGATTCGTGCAACCTTGCCCTGCTGTGGTCTCCACGGAAAAATCATAAAGGTGTCGAGATCCGGGTGCAGATACATATCTGACTCCTCTATCCTCACAAAGCCCTCTATTGATGAGCCGTCGAACATGCACCTGTTGTCGAGTGCCTTCTCAAGCTGGCTGGCTGTAATTGCCACGTTTTTTAATGTTCCAAAGATATCCGTAAACTGTAAACGGATAAACTCGATATCCTCCTCATCCACTATGCGGATAATATCATTCTTACTGTATTTTGCCATTTTAAATCTCCTTATTATTGCAAAAAGCTATAACCTTATCGTACTCCATCTCACCGCCAAACAAATCAAGAGCACTGCCTATTGTCACATTCAGATGGTTCTGTCCAAGCTGCCTGATGCATTTTAAATCGTCAAAGGATGACACACCGCCTGCATATGTGACCGGTATTCTTCCCCAGCTGCCAAGCATGGCGACAAGCTCCTTTTCAATGCCGTTCACCCTGCCCTCAACATCCACTGCATGTACCAGAAACTCGCAGCAATATGAGGATAGCTTATCCAAAAGCTCTGTTGTCACGGTCTCATCCGTGAAGTTCTGCCAGCGGTCAGTTACTATATAGTACTGTCCATCCTTTTTGCTACATGACAGATCAAGCACCAGCCTGTCACTGCCCACAGTATCTTTAAGCCTGTTTAGATTTGCATAGTTTATCCTGCCATCTTTAAATACATAGGATGTCACAATAACTGCTGCTGCACCGGCATCTATAAACTCCATCGCATTGTCTGCGGTGATGCCGCCACCTACCTGTAAGCCCTGCGGATACGCTTCAAGCGCCATAACAGCCTGCTCCTTTGTATCCTCATAATACTCGCTGTCAACAGAATTGAGCAGAATGATATGACCGCCCTTTATGCCGGATTTCCTATACATATCTGCATAAAACCGGCCTGCTCTGAGACAAAGTTCTCACTGGCAAAGTCTCCCCTGTCCTTTAATGAACCACCGACAATCTGCTTTACTTTTCCATTGTGAATGTCGATACATGGTCGAAACTCCATATTTTTCTCCCTTGTTTATATTATGATATGAGGGTCAAAAGGTATTTACCCATTTAATCATATTATTGTGGCTAAAAAATCGTCACTGTCCACGTCTTAATGCGACATGCTAATATTGCCGTAAAGCCACTTACTATAAAATATAACATAATTTTCACTTTATTTGTAAAGGACTTACATTAGTTTTACTAATAAATAATATAATAATTTCATATCGGGCTTATAACTGCTTGACACTCTCTCTTTAATTTGCTATCATCATACAAATTACATTAGTATATAAAGTATACCAGTATAATAACATAAGAAAGAGAGGAATTTAAAAATGGGTACTATTATCGGCGAAGGAATTACATTTGATGACGTTCTCTTAGTTCCACAATATTCTGAGGTAACACCAAATATGATCGAGCTTCAGACACATCTTACTAAGAAGATTGTCCTTAACATTCCTATGATGAGTGCTGCAATGGATACAGTCACAGAATCAAAAATGGCTATCGCAATGGCCAGACAGGGTGGTATCGGAATCATCCACAAAAACATGTCTATTGAGGCACAGGCAGACGAAGTCGATAAGGTAAAGCGTTCAGAAAACGGCGTTATTACCGATCCGTTCTATCTTTCTCCAGACCATACATTACAGGATGCAGACAACCTTATGGCCAAGTTCAAGATATCAGGTGTGCCAATCACAAAGGACGGCAAGCTTGTCGGCATCATCACAAACCGTGATCTGAAGTTTGAGACAGACTTCACAAAGAAAATTTCAGAGTCTATGACTTCTGAAAATCTCATTACAGCTCCTGAGGGCATCACTCTCGATGAGGCAAAGCAGATTCTTGCAAAGGCAAGAAAGGAAAAGCTCCCTATCGTAGACAAGGACAACAACCTCAAGGGACTTATCACTATAAAGGATATCGAAAAGCAGATTAAGTATCCTCTTTCAGCAAAGGATGATCAGGGTCGTCTCCTCTGCGGTGCCGGTGTAGGTATCACAGGCAACATGATGGAGCGTGTTGATGCTCTTGTTAAGTCTCATGTTGATGTCATCGTTGTTGACTCAGCACACGGACATTCAAAGAATATCCTTGATGCTGTTAAGAAGATCAAAGCTGCTTATCCTGACCTTCAGATTATCGCAGGAAATATCGCAACAGGCGCTGCTGCCAAGGCTCTTATCGAGGCCGGTGCAGATGCAGTAAAGGTCGGTATCGGACCTGGTTCTATCTGTACAACACGTGTCGTTGCCGGTATCGGTGTACCACAGATTACAGCTATCATGGACTGCTACAAGGTCGCTAAAGAGTATGGAGTTCCTGTTATAGCTGATGGTGGTATCAAGTACTCAGGTGATATGACAAAGGCTCTTGCAGCCGGTGCCAACGTATGTATGATGGGCTCAATGTTCGCAGGCTGCGACGAGGCTCCTGGAACCTTCGAGCTTTATCAGGGAAGAAAATACAAGGTATACCGTGGCATGGGTTCTATCGCTGCCATGGAAAACGGAAGCAAGGATCGTTACTTCCAGGAGGGTGCTAAGAAGCTCGTTCCTGAAGGAGTTGAGGGTCGTGTAGCTTATAAGGGCACTCTTGAGGATACAGTATTCCAGCTTGTTGGTGGTATCCGCTCAGGAATGGGCTACTGTGGCTGCAAGACAATCGAGGATCTCAAGGAGAATGGCAAGTTTGTCAAGATTACCGCTGCCTCTCTCAGGGAGAGCCACCCACATGATATCCATATCACTAAAGAGGCTCCTAACTACAGCACAGACGATAAATAAAACACACATATAATAACGAGGTAAAATATTTGGACGCTGATGACATATCGCAGATTATATTCTTATTAATACTATTAGCACTCTCTGCATTTTTTTCATCTTCGGAGACTGCTCTTACTACCGTAAACAAAATACGCATGAGAACCCTGGCTGAGGCCGGTAACAAAAAAGCCGAAAAGGTGCTCAAGGTGACTGAGAACTCTCCAAAGATGCTCTCAGCCATCCTTATCGGCAACAACATCGTAAATCTTTCAGCATCATCGCTTACCACATCGCTCGCCATCAAGCTGTTTGGCAGTGTCGGAGCCGGTGTTGCAACCGGAATACTTACATTCCTCATACTGATCTTTGGAGAGGTCTCTCCGAAGACACTTGCGACCATAAAGGCTGACAGGATTTCACTCTCAATCGCAGGCTTTATATCAGTACTCATGGTAGTGCTGACACCTGTAATATTTATCATCAACAAGCTTTCACTCGGAGTCATTTTCCTCTTTGGAATAAGACAGAGCGATGCCAAGCGTGTCATGACCGAGGAGGAGCTTCGTACAATCGTTGATGTAGGACAGGAGGACGGTGTCATCGAGGATGAAGAGCGAGATATGATTCACAATGTATTCGATTTCGGAGATGCCGAGGCCAAGGAGGTCATGGTTCCACGTATTGATATGACGTTTGTCCATGTTGATGCTACTTATGATGAGCTGATTTCAATATTCAGAGAGGATAAATTCACCAGACTCCCTGTGTACGATGAAAGCACTGACAACGTAATCGGTATCGTAAATATGAAGGATCTGCTGCTCCTTAAGGATGAGGATAAAGAGCATTTTTCCATCAGAAATATCATGCGTGAGCCTTACTTTACATATGAGCACAAGAATACAGCGAATCTGTTTCTCGAGATGCGCGAATCATCTATATCGCTTGCCATTGTCTTAGATGAATACGGTGTCACAGCCGGACTCATCACACTCGAGGATCTCTTAGAGGAGATAGTCGGTGAGATTCGTGATGAATACGACTCTGACGAGCAGGATGATATCACAAGAATAAATGACTACGAATACATAGTTCTCGGCTCTGCAAATCTCGAGGATGTAAGCGATGAGCTTGGTCTGCACCTCGAATCAGACGACTATGACACAATCGGTGGCTACTGCCTTGAAAAGCTTGACCACCTGCCTGAAAAAAATGAAATAATCATCACTGATGACAATATTCTTCTCCGCATAGAGGCTGTTGATAAAAACCGAATCGAAAAGGTCTATATCAAATTGCCAAAGCCTTCCGAAGAAGAAAATTAAATTCAGGATCGTTTAACCAGCGGGAGTTCTCCATGAGACCTCCTGCTTTATTTTTGCCGTAATACTTTTCGCTTATAAATCTGATCTTTCCAAATGCTTTGGTTCTCTCCTTGACCTGAGTATCTGCAAATGTGATGGATATAGTCTTTTGCGTAATATTTCCATAGCTGTCCTTTGCCTCAAGTTCTAACTCTATGATATCCTTGTCACATGCGTTTTTTATTTTACGCTCGTCAAATTCTTTTATTTTCAGATAATTTATCATGTTATCGCCATACGCAATATCACCATCCTCCACATCCGTTGCAGATATAAGGCTTCCTATCAGCTGCTCTGTTATACTGCCATTTCTTGCCTGCTTTATCGAAAAGAACATATCATCCGCCTCTATAGTAGGCTCATGCTCCCAAAGTGCATACATATGTATGACCGCCTTATCTGTATACTCTATCCCCAGTATCCTGCATAAATCAGCTACCTGTATACTCTCTCCCGGTGTATATTTTATATCAGGATACGCTTCTCCTAAAATCCAGCCTATACACATATGCTGGTTTGGCAATGTCACCGCGTCACTATACTTCACAGTTGCAGATGCACCGGTATCATATTCTATGATATACTCGTTTTCCTGCCATACTGCGTATATATTCTTCGATGGTCTGTTTGACTCAATCCAGCTGTTTGCCACACCACACAGTAGCGGATATCCGGCAGTCTTATCATATGAATTATTTCCCCAGCCTGTCATATGATATCCGGCCATCTGCCATCCCACAGCAGGAAAAGCCTGATTAATGCCTCCATATATGTAGCTCTTTGTAGTCTTTTCTGAATCCGACGCACTCGTGTTCCGCCAGAATGTCACATCTATATTCCCGGCCTTTGCATATGCCGTATAAGTGCCACCCGAATTCACAAAAAAACCATATGATGATGAGCTCATAGACGAATCATTGTTCCAATTCGTGAAATCATATCCGGTAGAGCTGCTCGCACTGATTGTCACATACGTACCATAGCAGTATGTACCTCCCCCTGATACACTGCTAATGCCTGTAGATTTTCTGACATCAATTGTATGAAACAGTCCTCTCACCGTCTTGCCATAATACGAATACAGTGCTGTGAGTGCGCTGTCTGTCCAGTTTGCCGCTTTGGATATACCTGCATAGGTAGTATAAACCTTTCCCCAGGAAGGACCATTATCATTCATGCCACCCTTATTCTTGCCATTTACTCGAAGTACCATGCAGGCATCGAGGACGATAGTGCAGGAGCCGGAGCTAAGGGCATTGAGGGACTGTGTATTAAATCGGGTTTTCATATTCTTTAAAGTAATCACATAAAGCATATACTCTTTGCCTGATTGCTTTTTGCTGTTTAAGAGTGTCAGATATTGTCCGCCAAGCTGGAAATAAATTTTCTGTATCTCATTTCCACCTGCTCCTTTAATTGTCATTTTGTAACCAATTGTCCTATACTTGGTTCCTGACGTAGATGTATTTCCTGCTGAACAAAAATAAATATTGCCATTCGATCTTTCTGTAGCCTTAAAAACAGCAGCATTACCATAATTAGAATAGTACTTCACAGCATCATCCCATTCATCAGCATTCACTATATTGCAATCAAATAAGAACATATAGGTAATAATAACTGTAGCCACAAACATCATGCAAACGCATTTCCTAAAGAACACCCGCTTCCCAATAATAACATTTGAGATATCCATTTTCATCATATTCTCCCTTTGTATACAAACCAACAAAATTATAAGCTCCGTTCATATCGGCTAAATTTAAACTATAATCCGGAACTTCTGCCCTTGAAGGAAACAGACATAGCAAATTACTTGTCACGCCAGCCGTTATCATCGGAAGTTGCCACTCCTGTGCTATTTTTTCAATAAACATATCTTCGATTGCAGCATTCGACAAACCTCCATTTGTCCACTGCTGTATCACTGAATCAACATACGCCTTCTGCTCCCCACTCATGCCATTTCCGGCCTTACTGCCATAAAATATCCATCCCGGTGCAACATACTCATTTTTAGGTGTTTCCGGCCGCGCAGGCTCACTTTGAGCCGGTTCAGGTGCAGCTGTCTGATTTGATGCTTCCGGTTTTGAATCGTTACCGGCAGGTTTTTGTGTATTATTGCTGCCTGCCGATGTCTTATTGCTGTCTGTCGACGTCTTTTGACCGGCTGCAGCTTTGTCTTCTGATGATTTATCTGACGCTGTATTTGCATTATCCGAATTAATATTACCTGCTACAGAATTATCATTGGTCTCTGATTGCGCACCGTTATTTTGCTTATTATCTTTATCCTCTACATTTGATTCCTTCAAAGCATCCTCTTTCACCAGCTCAAGCGTCTCGCTTTCAGCTACAATATCCTGCGTATTTTCTGTCACACTGACAGACCGGGAATCCTTTTTCTTCTCCTTTTCTCCTGATTTTGAGCCTACTGCCACTGCTATACATATGATAAGAATTATTGCTATTATCACTGCCGGTATAATGAATAAAAGTCTCTGTTGTCTTTCATTTTTCATACGCTAGTTATCCTCCATTGGCTGATCTGCTACAATAGTCTTTTTGCAGCTTATTTTCTTTGTTACACCTGTAGGAAGCTTAAACTCTTCCTCTATTGCTGCTGAAATAATGCCCTTTTCCATATCACAGACATAAACTGTGGTACTTGCATTACCGCCCGCTGTAAGCCTCTCATCAATGTCCTCTATGACAGCTTTTTCCACATCATAGCTGCTGACAGGCTTTTTATCCACGATATACATATTTGGCTCGTAATATCTGTTCATAGCACCCGAGAGTGCTAATGACAGACATTTCTCCATCTGGTTCTCCCTGACTGTCACATTGTATACACTAAGCCCAAGCATAGCTGTATACACTACAATAAGACAGCCAATTATTCCAAGCACTACATTTTTCATTTTATAAACCTACTACCTTTCTATTAATTGGAACACTTATCCTAACATGATCCTTTGTGCCATTTTTGCAGGTTATCCTGACATGCATATCATACACACCATAATCCGGAAAGCTGAGTGACCGGCCATCGGCTGACACGCTGTGAGTACAGTCATTTCTGCCCGAATCATACAAGGCATAAACTTCAAGCTTATCCAGATTATCCTCATGCGCTGTAACATCAAGCAGGTCATATACACTGTAGCTTACGGCATTCTGACGCATTTTCTCCTTTAGCTCAATACCCGGAACCGGTATGTTTTTCATGCCGTCATAGTTGTTGTTTGCGCTATTTTCACTCAATATATCCTGTGGAGCAAACGCCACACTCATTTTATTCTTCAGAGCCCCAAACCCCGACAGCAGTGCAATTCCTACAACCACCGCCACTATCATGGCTCCATATGTCTGCATTATCTCCTTCATCTATTGTCTCCCGGTTATCTAAATCGCACTGTTGCCCCATATATCTATGAGCCGCGCAAGCATGCCTCCCTGAGCCAGCACAATGTTTCCCATCAACACAAGAAATGCACTTGTGGCGGCCGCTGCAATCAGCACGCCTCCATACTGTCTGAATACTTCTTTCATTTTCTCTTACCTTTACATACTTTTTAATCAATTCAGTTACTATCACAGCAGAGTAGACACATACACGAGCACACTGATTACTCCACTGCCTAAAAGAAGCATAATAACGCTTCCTCCCAATTCTTCTATTAATAGCTCCATCTGGTTTCCCCCTCTTATACAGCTATATCCGCATGAAAAGTACTACAACGCATATCCGCTCAGCACATGCTCCTGCTCTATTCCGAAAAATGCTACCGCGTAATTGAATTTAAGCTCTACTCTTGCCTTTTCTATATCATCTGACGACGTGATTTGTGCTGCATCTGTGACTGTCTTTATGGAATTGTCTGTCAAATACAGCTTAAGCTCCAGTGTGTCTCCTGCTTTTGATGCGTTTTCAAAGCAGGTCTGTGCAACCGAGCTGTCATAATCACTGTCCTCAAGCTCATTGATAATCTGAGCATGTAGGTTCTGTGCCTCCACTACAGTCATAAATCCCGACAGCACACCTGATGATGTAACCACCATAAACATAATCAAAAACACACCTAAAAAGGTCTTCATTATCTGACTCACAACGCACCCCCTACACTACCTTGTAAGCCAAAAAGCTTATAAGGAAAATAGCCATATCAACTATCATCTTAAATGATGCTGTGATAACAGGAGCCAGGAATAACAGATACATGCCGGCTGTCTTGTCCTTAAGCCTCGCAGTGTCTGCTGCATCAAGCATCTCCAGATTCTTTGTTATAAGCTCATCAATCTGACTGCCGCAATTACCGCTGTTTCCAATCGAAACAGCATACAGCATGCCCATGGCTGCGTTTATCTCCGGGAGGTTCAAACAGTCAAGGAATCTGTGATATGGATTGGAGCTCTCCGGCTCCACATCGAGTCTCTCCACAAGTGTATTTACCTCCTCCTTAAGTATCACCGGTATATGCTCTCTCGACTTCTGTATGGCTACCTGCACATTTTCACTCTGAATCAATAGAGCAAGGTCCATCAGCCACTTGGGAAATGCACTCTTTACATCCGCTATCAGATTTTTCTTCATAAGCCTGTGACCTATACGGTGCTGGTTCAGACATACAAGAGTGACTCCCATAGCCGCCACAGCCGGCCACTGTCTGTCAGTATACAGTAAAAACACACTGGCTAATGCCGGTATAACAGCCATAAGAATTGACGCACGAAGCTCCTTTGCCGGATTGTACGCCTTGTATTCCTCAAGCTTTTTGGCATGCTTATCATCCTCAGGCAGCAGATCAATTCCAAGATAATCCACTTCAAGAAATTTCTGTCCCCAGAGTATGATGAAATCGTCAAGCACTATAAGAGCAACTGACAGTATCTGCACTATGATATTGCTGCTGATATCCATGCTCAAAACCGGCAGATAAAGTATGATTCCACTAATGATAACAGAGGTCACAACAGACAGGATAATCTGGTGAAACATCCTTTGTCTGTCCTCGATATTGTGCTGTATCCTGCGCTCCCATGCACTCTTATCCTGCAGCAGTATCTTTGCAGACTCATTGACATCACCGCCATAATACTCAGCATGTGCCATAAATTCATGTACATTGACTATGCGGTTGCATCTGTACTCATCCTCAATAATCCTCATAGCATCCACAAACACCTCTGTCTCATCAAACGTGAGCATCATGTGGTCAAGTGCTCTGCTCACAGTCTCCTTCATATGGCCATCTGCCAGCGTGCTCTTTACATCCTCAAATGCACGGATTATCTTCTGCTCCTTCAAAAATGAATACAGCAGGGCAATATACAGCGATACATCCAGAAAGCGCTTTCGCGCTTTCTGAAATCGTTGGCCTTTGATACGGTGAAGGTGCTGCATAACAAGAAGAAAAACAAGCACCACAGCCGTACACACCCAGTTTAGCTTAAGCAGAAGATGCAGCACATATGTCAGAAATAAAATCAATATATATGTCATCCCAAAGCCTCCCTCTCCTCACTCATCATGGCCTCATTCATCCGTATCTCATTGACAAAGGACTCCCCAAACGGCTCATTAACACCCTCTCTTTTAAATCTGCGAAGTATGACCTTTGGTATATCGTGAGTCACTATCTGTCCGTCTGATACAAGCATAAACACATGATTGGTATAGTTTTCCCTGTAGAAAAAGCACACCTGATCTATGTATCTGTACACCACTCCGTCTTCATTTCTTCTCTTGCGGATCAAAATTCCCACATCAAGTGCCTGATATATGTCATTCTCCATACGCTCTGCATCCACACGGCTCTCTAGCATATTGAGTATTCTGTCCGGTATATTGCGCACATCATCCGTGTGGAGTGTCGTCATGCCACGCACACCGGTGCTCCAGCTCTGCAGCAGATATTTTACCTCCTTTGAGCGTGCCTCTGAGAGCATAATCCACTTTGGATTCATTCTAAGACATGACTTGATAGCTTCAGAGTAGCCAAACACATCCTCACTCACCTTCATCTCTATGCAGTCCTTGCCCGGATTTGTCTCGGCATAGCGTATCTCAAGAGTATCCTCAATCGTAATCACACGCTCATTTGCCGGAATAAACTGTGAGAAAAACTTCACGCACTCCGTCTTTCCAATGCCCGGCATGCCGCAAAAGGTGATATTCATCTTGGTCCTGACACAGTTTATTAAAACAGCCAAAAGCTCCTCTGAACAGAATTTCTCAGCAATTGCAGATTCTGCTGTCAGTCTGATAAGCGGAGGTGTCTTTCGTATGCTGATGCTCCTGCCCGACTTTGCAACCGACTCATGCAGTATTGTCACACGAAGCTCGCTTGTCTCGGCCTCAAGCTCCGGATTTCTCTTATTAAACTGTCTGCTTACGACATTGGCAATACGCTGAGTAAACTGCTCCACAAAAGCAGGTGTCATATACTGTGTGACAAACTGCTGATTGGCTCTGAAACGCTCATTGAATATATTTGTAAGCCAGATCTCTTTGCCGTTATAATCTATATCCGTTATCTCATTGCTGGCTACAAAGCTCCAGAGCGGTCCAAAATATTCTTTTCCAAGCTCCATGTACCACCTCTTATTTGACACTCATATTGGCATGATTTGAAAAGTTTGTAATCAGATCACTAAATGTCTTTCCTACTATGCCTGTTGCATCAGAGCCTATAACCGCTGTTACAACGAGTATGATTGATAAAATTGCTACAACTGTTATGAGTATTCCGCCATATTCCTGAAAAATTTCCTTCATAATATTTAAATCCTTTCTTCATCTAAGTCTAAAATAATAATGTTAAATAATAAAATAATAGTGTTAAATAAAATCAAAAATCAAATATATGAAACTAAAAATCAAGGAAAAAAATAGTGGCCGAAATGCCACAAAAAGAAACCTGCATAGAACATATGCAAGACACAATTTAAAAAGATATTTATATCTTACACAAAAATCGGGATTTGTAAATACCAAATCCCGAAAAAATGTGCACAAATATTCATTTAGTTTTTATACATATATCACATACTTATTTTAGATAAATATGCCAATTATAAGTCTACCCGTTAGGACATAACAGAGATTTTATGCCTCGAGCAGCTTATTTACGCTGACAAGACGTGTGACAACCACAAACACCTCTGCAGCCTTTTTCAGCTCATCAAGTGATGGATATGTCGGAGCAATTCTTATCACGCAGTCATCCGGATCCTTCTTGTAAGGGAAAGGAGAGCCTGCACCTGTCATTGTGACACCAGCTTCCTTGCACTTTGCAACGATTTCCTTTGCACAGCCTGAAAGAGCCTCAAATCCGAAGAAGTATCCACCAAGCGGCTTAACCCATGTTCCGATGCCTCTTGAAGCAATTTCATCTGTGAGGATATTCTCAACCAGCTCGAATTTAGGTCTGATAAGAGCTGCATGCTTTGCCATATGAGCCTTGATACCATCTACATCCTTAAAGAATCTCGCATGACGAAGCTGATTAATCTTGTCGTGTCCGATTGTCTGTATAGTAAGGCGCTTCTTGATATCCTCACGGTTTTTCTCAGATGTGCATATACCTGCCACGCCTGCACCAGGGAATGTCACCTTACTTGTTGAGCAGAACTCAAATACCATATCAGGGTTTCCCTCTTTCTCGCAGAGCTCAAGGATATTTGGAATCTCTGCCTGCTTATCATCATAGAGATGATGAACTGTGTATGCATTGTCCCAGAAGATTCTAAAATCATCTGCTGCAGGCTTAAGCTTTGAAAAGCGCTCAACTGTCTCATCAGAGTATACAACACCCTGTGGGTTAGAGTATTTTGGAACACACCAGATTCCCTTTACAGAGGCATCGTTATTGACATATTTCTCAACCATATCCATGTCAGGACCATCCTCAGTCATAGGGATGTTTATCATCTCAACTCCAAACTCCTCTGTGATTGCAAAGTGCCTGTCATAGCCCGGTACAGGACAGAGGAACTTCACCTTGTCAAGCTTGCACCATGGTGTATTGCCGCAAAGACCAAAGATAAATGCACGTGAAACCTGATCATACATGATATTGAGACTTGAATTTCCATATACTATAGCCTGCTCAGGCTTTGCTCCTACCATGCCTGCGATAAGGGCCTTTGCCTCAGGAATTCCGTCCAGACATGCATAGTTTCTCACATCAAGTCCTGATTCACTTTTCATATCACTGTCTGATTTCAAGACATCGAGCATAGGGAGTGAGAGGTCAAGCTGGTCTGCTCCCGGCTTTCCACGCGACATGTCAAGGCTTAAGCCAAGATTCTTAATCTTCTCGTACTCAGCCTCAAGTGCTGTCTTTTCCTGCATTAACTCATCCTTTGTCATTTCTGTATACTTTTTCATTTAAAGATCCTCCTGGTCTGATTTTCTAAATATTTATGTTATTATCAACTATTTGCAATTATTCAAGCTTCATCTATGCACTTTCATGTATCACGGTCTCTGTGAAGCTCATCCATGTGTGCTTTTATCTTTGCCTCATAGCCTATATCCGTAGGCTTGTAAAACACTCTGTCTGTAAGGCCATCCGGCAGATACTGCTGCTTCACATAGTGATTTGGATAGTCGTGTGCGTATTTGTACCCGACTCCGTGCCCGAGCTTTTCTGCCGCACCATAATGGGCATCCTGCAGATGTGCCGGAACAGCCGGTGTCTTAGTCTGCTTCACGCAGCTCATTGCTGCCGATATCGCATTATATGATGCATTGCTCTTTGGCGCGCATGCCATGTATGTGACAGCCTGTGACAGAATAATCTGTGCCTCCGGCATTCCAACGCGCTCGACCTCTGCCGCCGCCGATGCCGCTACAACCATAGCCATCGGGTCTGCATTGCCTATATCCTCCGATGCAAGTATCATGATTCGTCTTGCGATAAATTTCACATCTTCTCCGGCATAAAGCATCCTCGCCAGATAATAGACCGCCGCATCCGGGTCTGAGCCGCGCATGCTCTTTATAAAAGCAGAGATGGTATCGTAATGGTTATCCCCCTTCTTATCATAGGAGATAACTCTTTTTTGTATACATTCGCTCGCCACATCGATAGTGATATGAATGATGCCATCGTCTGACCTGTCCGTGGTCAGTACACCAAGCTCAATCGCTGTTAGCGCCGCTCTCGCATCTCCGTTTGACACATCTGCAAGGAAATCAAGTGCATCATCATCTATCTGTGCATTGTATGCACCCATGCCCTTTTCTATGTCAGTCAGTGCTCTCTTAAGAAGTACCTTTATATCATCCGTTGACAGCTTTTTAAGCTCAAAAATGACTGAGCGTGAAAGCAAGGCTCCGTTTACCTCAAAATAAGGATTCTCAGTGGTAGCTCCAATCAAAATAATGGTGCCATCCTCCACAAACGGAAGCAGATAATCCTGCTGCCCCTTGTTGAAGCGATGTATCTCATCGATAAAAAGTATCGTCTTCTTCTGATACATTCCCTGATTATTCTTCGCCTGCTCCACGACCTCTTCCATATCCTTCTTGCCTGCAGAGGTTGCATTAATCTGCATAAACTCAGCACTGGTAGTGTGGGCTATGACCTTTGCCAAAGTAGTCTTTCCGGTGCCCGGTGGCCCGTAAAAAATGATGGAGCTGAGCTTATCGGCTTTTATCGCACGATACAAAAGCTTGTCCTTCCCAACTATGTGCTGCTGCCCGACCACCTCATCAAGTGTTGTCGGACGCATCCTAGAAGCTAAGGGACCGCTTGTCTCCTTATTCTGTTCTCTCATGTAATCAAATAAATCCATATCATCCCCGCCTGAAATGCATATTTGATATACCTGTTATATCATTTTGCAATTTCTTTTAGCAAAAAATTCATTTTGCATTGATATAATCGGCAATTACGTGTTTTATAAGTGCTAATTATGCATAAAAAAGTGGTGCAAAATTCATTTCCTTATAATAAGATACATGAATTTGCACCACTTTACAACACAAAATTTAATTTTCTACGAAATGACTAATATTTGCCCTTTAATGCAGGATAAAACTGCTTAAATTTTGCATAGCCCTTCTCATATTTTTCGACAAGCTGTGGACTTGGCATGGTTGTATCCTTCTTTCTCACAATAGCCGCTGCCGCAGCCTCCACATTTTCAAAGCAGCCGTTTGCAACTGCGGCCAGTATTGCACCGCCGTATGCCGGTCCTTCCTCGACCTCTACCGTGTCAACCTGCATATTCATGACGTTTGCAACTATCTTTCTCCAAAGCACACTCTTTGCACCGCCACCACAGATTGTTGTGCTTTTTGGTGCCACACCAAGGCTCTTTGCCACCTCAAGTGAATCTCGAAGACCATATGCCACACCCTCAAACACAGCCTGCAGCATGTCTGCTCTGTTAGTATCCATGCTCATCCCGATAAACGCTGCCCTTGCAGACGGATCATTGTGTGGAGAGCGCTCTCCCATCAGATAAGGCAGAAAATACACATGATTCTCACCAAGTCTGCCATCCTCCTCAAGAGGCTTCTGCTCATTCACAAAGTCATCGGAATGAAGGATATCCTTCATCCACCAGTTGTTGCAGCTTGCAGCCGAGAGCATGCAGCCCATCAGATGATAGCCGCCGTCAGCATGATCAAACGAATGAAGCGCATTGTGCGAATCCACTCTGAACTCATCACTTGTAATGAAAAGTGTACCGCTTGTTCCAAGAGAGAGGTTGCACTTTCCGGCTCCGACTGTACCTGTGCCTATAGCTGCAGCCGCATTATCTCCTGCCCCGGCTGCAACTATGCAGTCTTTAGGAAAGCCAAGCTCACATGCCACATCAGCTTTCAGAGTGCCTGTCTTTTCACTGCTCTCATAAAGCCCAGGAAGCCACTCCTCTCTTACATCGCATATGTCAAGCATCTCCTTTGACCAGCACTTATTTTTGACATCCAGAAGAAGCATTCCCGATGCATCAGAATAATCGGTACTAAATACACCTGTCATGCGGTATGCAATATAATCCTTTGGCAGCATAAGCTTTTTTATTCTGGCAAAGTTTTCCGGTTCATTTGCTTTTAGCCATAAAATCTTTGGCGCTGTAAATCCGGCAAACGCTATATTTCCGGTGAGCTCAGACAGCTTTTCTTTTCCTATTACATTATTTAAATAGTCTGTCTCCTTCTGTGTTCTTCCGTCATTCCAAAGTATAGCAGGTCTTATTACATTGTCGTTTTCATCCAATACAACAAGTCCATGCATCTGACCGCCGAAGCTGATTCCCGCAACAGCGCTCCTGTCAAAATCTTTAGTCAGCTCTATAAGCCCAGCCACGGTCTGCTCCCACCAGTCACATGGATTCTGCTCTGACCAGCCCGGCTTTGGAAAGCTGATTGGATACTCCTTTGAGACTATATTTAATACCTTTCCGCTCTGATCCATGAGCAGAAGCTTTACTGCACTTGTGCCTAAATCCACACCTATATATAGCATATCTATTCTCCATTCACGTAATATGTTTACATCAGATAACGTAACTATTCAGAACCCACTAACAGAAAGGATTTTCTGTCTTGTATGGCAGTGATGCCGGCTGATTGTAGTTAATATCCTCAACTGGCACGCCAATATATTTAAATACCTCAAAAAGGGCTTTTCCGTAATGACCGAAGGCTACAGCTCCGTGATGAGGATAGTTCTTCTCGATAAGCACATGACGGTAGAAACGTCCCATCTCCTTTATCGCAAACACTCCGATACTTCCGAATGAGCGTGTTGCAACAGGAAGCACCTCACCCTGTGCCACATAAGCGCGAATCTTACAGTCTGCTGTAGACTGGAGACGGTAAAATGTAATATCTCCCGGCACTATATCTCCCTCGAGAGTTCCGTTTGTCACCTCTATAGGAAGGCTTCTTGCCATAATCATCTGATACTTCATCTGTGGGTTGCAAACCTTGCTTGAACATGTGTTTCCACAGTGGAAGCCCATAAATGTGTCTGTATGCTTGTAGTCAAATCTGCCCTCGATTGACTCCTTGTACATATCCTTCGGCACTGAGTTGTTGATGTCGAGAAGTGTTACCGCATCCTCGCTGACGCAGGTTCCGATGAACTCACTGAGCACTCCATAGATATCCACCTCACATGAAACCGGGATACCTCTTCCTGTAAGACGACTGTTTACATAGCATGGTACAAATCCAAACTGTGTCTGGAATGCAGGCCAGCATTTTCCAGCGATTGCCACATACTTTCTGTAGCCCTTATGCTCATCAACCCAGTCTAAAAGTGTGAGCTCATACTGTGCAAGCTTCTCAAGAATCTCAGGCTTTTTGTTGCCCTCGCCAAGCTCCTTTTCCATGTCCTTTACCACATCCGGTATTCTCTCATCACCGGCATGCTTGTTAAATGCCTCAAACAAATCAAGCTCTGAATTTTCCTCAATCTCAACACCCACGTTGTAGAGCTGCTTGATTGGCGCATTGCATGCAAGGAAATTGAGTGGTCTTGGTCCGAATGAAATAATCTTAAGATTATTAAGTCCGTATATAGCCCTTGCTATTGGCAGGAATTCATGTATCATATCTGCGCAGTCATCTGCATCGCCCACAGGATACTCCGGAATATACGCTCCTATATTTCTGAGTGCCAGATTGTAGCTTGCGTTTAACATACCACAGTATGCATCTCCACGTCCCTGAATTAAGTTCTCCTGTGTCTCCTCTGCTGCTGCAACAAACATCTTTGGTCCGTCAAAGTGCTTTGCAAGAAGAGTCTCTGAAATCTCCGGTCCAAAGTTTCCAAGGTAAACACAAAGTGCATTGCAGCCTGCTGCCTTTATGTCCTCAAGTGCCTGTACCATATGTATTTCGCTCTCCACGATACATACAGGACACTCGTATATGTCTGCTGCATCATACTTTGCAGCGTATGCATCGACAAGTGCTTTTCTTCTGTTCACTGACAGACTTTCCGGAAAACAGTCACGGCTTACCGCAACTATACCGATTTTCATTTTTGGAATATTGTTCATAGTGTAAATCTCCTTCTCTCATATGCCCCATCGGACAGATTAATTGTTCTTATGTGCTAAGTATATATCCGGTCCAGCTTAATTGATACCTATAATTTAGTAAATTTAGTGTATTTTTCAACTTAATTTACTAAATTATAATGTTAATACTATATTGTCATGTTATAATGAGACAAATAAAACATAAGGAGCCATGCCATGTCTATCACAGCAAAAGAACTTGCCAAACAACTTAATCTTTCTGAAGCAGCTATATCGATGGCACTTAATAATAAGCCCGGTGTCAGCACACTCACCAGAAAACGTGTGCTCGAAGCTGCGGCCTCTGCCGGATATGATTTTTCAAGAATATCAAATACCAATGAAGCGCCGGCCTCCAATGGCACATTATATTTTGTAATATACAGAAAGAATGGCGCTGTAGTTCCTAATTCTCCTGTTTACACACATACAGAGCACGGCGTTTTAGTACAGGATGTTCCATTCTTTTCACAGCTGTCAGAGGGTATTGATTTGGGCTGCAGGCACTGCCACTACTACCTGAATATCAGCTACATATACGAAAATGACGATATTGAAGCTTTGCTATCTGAGTGGAAAAGACTTGGAGCAAAGGGTATCCTGCTGCTTGGAACTGAGATGGAAGAGCATGACATAAAGCCCTTTACAAGGTGCGGTCTGCCTGTTGTGCTAATAGACAACTATTTCGAAGCCTTAAACCTCGATTGCGTGACTATAAATAACCTTCAGGGTGCCTATCTTGCCACAGACTACCTGATCAAGCAAACACATGCACAGCCCGGATATCTGCATTCCGCATACAGTATAACCGGCTTTGAGGAAAGAGCTGACGGCTTCTATAAAGCAATACGTAAAAACGGTATGTCAACCTCGCGCTCAGTCGTACATCACCTCTCCCCTTCAGTTGACGGTGCTTACTGTGATATGAAGGCAGTTATAAAAAGCGGTGATGAGCTTGCCCGATGCTACTTTGCCGACAATGACCTGATTGCTGCCGGAGCTATGCGTGCACTTTCAGAGGCAGGCTACCGTATACCTGAAGACATATCAGTAATAGGCTTTGATGATATGCCAATGTGTACCTACATTACACCACCTCTTTCGACTGTGCATGTGCCTAAGCAGTACATGGGTGAAATTGCAGTAAAAAGGCTTGCAGAGATAATAGATTCTACCTCTGCAAGCCATGTAAAAATTGAAATAAGCACAGAAATTATAAAAAGAAAGAGCTGTTGATTTCTATACATTCACTTATGCATTTTTCTGAACTGCCGATGCACTAAGTTTGCCATCCTTCACATCTATAAGGATGGTATCTCCTGCTCTCACACCATCTGCCAGAATCAGCTTTGCCGCGAGTGTCTCGACATGCTTCTGAAGATATCTCTTGAGCGGTCTTGCTCCGTATACCGGATCGTAGCCATTGTCGGTGATAAACTGCTTTGCAGTGTCTGTCAGCTCGACTGTGATTTCCTTGTCGACAAGACGCTTGTTTAAGTCTGCCATGAGCAGGGTGATGATATGACCGATGTTGTCCTTTGTGAGAGGCTTGAACATGATGATCTCATCAAGTCTGTTTAAAAACTCCGGTCTGAAATGACCCTTAAGCTCATCCATGACGCGGTTCTCACACTCTGTGCTGATGCTGCCGTCTGCTTCTATGCCCTCAAGAAGCTCCTGTGAGCCGAGGTTACTTGTCATAATGATGATAGTGTTTTTGAAATCCACGGTACGTCCCTGTGAGTCAGTAATTCGTCCGTCATCAAGCACCTGAAGCAGCACGTTAAATACATCCGGATGAGCTTTTTCCACCTCATCAAAGAGTACTACTGAGTATGGCTTACGCCTTACAGCCTCTGTGAGCTGTCCACCCTCGTCATAGCCTACATATCCAGGAGGCGCTCCGATGAGTCGTGACACTGAGTATTTCTCCATGTACTCACTCATATCGAGTCTGACCATGTTGTTTTCATCATCAAAAAGACTTGCCGCAAGTGCCTTCGCAAGCTCTGTCTTACCTACACCTGTAGGTCCGAGGAACATAAACGAACCTATCGGCTTTGTAGGATCCTTGATGCCTGCCTTTGAACGGATGATAGCCTCTGTCACCTTTGTGACTCCGTCATCCTGTCCTATAACTCTCTTGTGCAGCTCCTCATCGAGGTGAAGTGTCTTATTACGCTCACTCTCCGTAAGCTTTGCAACAGGTATTCCTGTCCAGCGCGAAATAATGAGTGCAATCTCCTCATCGCCCACGTTCTCTCGCACAAGCGATAAGTCTCTGTCCTTAAGCAGTGCCTCCTCTGATTCCAACTCCTTCTGAAGGTTTGGAAGCACACCGTACTGAAGCTCTGCAGCCTTTTCCAGGTCATAGTTCTGCTGTGCTGTCTTGATTTCATTCTTTGTGGACTCAATCTTTTCACGAAGCTTGCTGACCTTGTCAACAGCGCCCTTCTCGTTCTGCCACTGAGCCTTTTTTGCATTAAAGTCATCACGCAGCTCTGCAAGCTCCTTTTGTAGTGCTGCGAGCCTGTCCTGACTTAAGTGGTCTGTCTCTTTCTTTAGAGCTGTCTCCTCTATCTCAAGCTGCATAATCTTACGATTCTGCTCATCAAGCTCTGCCGGCATTGAATCAAGCTCCGTCTTTATCATGGCGCATGCCTCATCCACAAGATCTATTGCCTTATCAGGCAAAAATCTGTCTGTGATGTATCTGTTTGAAAGCACTGCCGCTGTGACAAGTGCCGAATCTGTGATTTTAACGCCGTGGAATACCTCGTATCTGTCCTTAAGGCCACGAAGTATTGAGATAGTGTCCTCTACTGTCGGCTCGTCTACCATAACAGGCTGGAAACGTCTCTCAAGGGCTGCATCCTTCTCAATGTACTCACGGTACTCATCGAGTGTGGTGGCGCCCACGCAGTGCAGCTCACCTCTTGCAAGCATTGGCTTAAGAAGCTGTCCTGCATCCATGGCCCCGTCTGTCTTCCCTGCTCCGACAATTGTATGAAGCTCATCGATAAAGAGAATTATCTGTCCTTCAGAAGCTTTTACCTCCTCAAGCACTGCTTTAAGTCTCTCCTCAAACTCGCCCCTGTACTTAGCTCCTGCAATCAGAGAGCCCATATCGAGTGCAAACAGTTTTTTGTCCTTTAAGCCCTCAGGTACATCGCCCTTTACGATACGCTGTGCCAGTCCCTCAACGACTGCCGTTTTACCAACACCAGGCTCACCGATAAGTACCGGGTTATTTTTAGTCTTACGCGAGAGAATACGCACTACATTTCGTATCTCATCATCACGGCCGATAACAGGATCAAGCTTCTGCTGTCTTGCACGCTCCACCATGTCGTATCCGTATTTCTCAAGTGTATCATATGTGGCCTCAGGGTTATCGGATGCCGCCTTCTGCTTGCACCTTACCGTAGAAAGCGCTGTGAGGAATCTGTCTCTTGTGAGACCGTACTCCTTAATCAGCTCCTTCATTGCCTTGTTTGGATACTTCAGCAGACACAGGAAAAGATGCTCTACCGAAACATACTCATCTCCCATTGCCTTTGCCTCGTCCTCAGCATGGATAAGAACCTTGTTTAAATCATTGCCCACATAGACCTGTGCACTGCTGCCGCTTACCTTTGTGCGCGCTGCCAGATGGCGCTTTGCATTCTCTGTGAAATGCTCTACGTTTATCTCCATCTTGTCAATCAGCTTCGGTATCAGTCCGTCCTCCTGTGAAAGTAATGCCACAAGCAGGTGCTCCTGTTCTATCTCCTGATTGCCATAATCATATGCAAGCTTCTCGCAGTCATTGACTGCCTCTATTGATTTCTGTGTAAATTTTTGAATGTTCATAGTCTCACTCCCTTCTACTATGTTATCCATAAATATAATTCAATATTCCTTGTGACTATGTTATAACACGCAAATTAGCACTCGTCAAGTGAGAGTGCTAACAATTTTTATTAAATAAATATAAACTTTTGATTTACAAGCAAAAAAGAGTGATTTACATCACTCTCTTTTACTCAATCGGCTGCACAATCCCCGAAACATTTGCCAGATTCTGCATCTTGTCATCAGCGTCAGCCATGATATCTGCGCATTTCTTGAGCTCCCGCTGCATCTCCTCCGTGAATACACGGCTCTTCTTGTAGCGAAGCTGATGCTCTGTGCTGGCCCAGAAATTCATGGCAATGGTACGAAACTGTATCTCTATCGGAACCTTGTCCTTGTGATCCGAAAAATACACATCAACCAGCACTATCATATGAAGACTCCTGTAGCCATTCTCCTTCGGTTTTTTTATGTAGTCCTTTATTGTGACAAGCTCGACATCCGCCTGATTCACAAGCATATTGGCCACCTGATATACATCGGATATGAATGGACAAATGACCCTGACGCCGGCTATATCCTTTATCTCACGCTTCATGGCGTTGGTGGTGAGCGGAATGCCCTTTCGCTTCATTTTGTCTATTATGCTGTCAAGCGACTTTACACGGCTCTTTATGTTCTCGATTGGATTTCTTTCGTGATTGTTTTTGAATTCATTATTTAATATCTGCAGCTTTGCTACTATCTGCTGTATACCCGATTCGTAGTAGAACATGATGTGTTCATACTGCGAGGCAATTGAACTGAATTCGCCCAACATCGGCAGCATCTCTATTTGTGTATCATCCATGTTTACCCCCCTTACATATAATATATTTCCGCTTCCCACTTTATAATCTATGCAAGCCGGCATAGCATGCAGTATATTCCTCTGTAAAATTATGAAGTCAGTCACGAGCACACATAGAATTAGATGGTTTTTATTTTATCATTTCTTTCAACTACTATTTTTATGGAACCTCGTGACAGTTCATAATTTTCCTTCGGAACATACCGCATACTCTCCGGCAGAAGGTTTACGAGTGGGAAGCTGCATTCTAATTAATTATTTACTTAATTTAGTAAGTAACAGCCGTGAAATTCGGTATGTTACTTCGATGAGAATCACTCCTGCCACTACATCATATATCACATGCTGCTTCGTAGTCAATGTGGATATGAATACTGCTATAGCACAAATACAGAAGGTTGTACGTATCCACTGCGGTACTTTTTTGTTGCCACGGATGCCTATATAGCACAGCCAGCTTACTAGGCAGTGTATAGACGGAAAAAGATTGTCCGCCGCATCCATACTATATAGAAAGCGCATGAGCTGTGCCCATATGTCTGAGCCCACTATTTCCGGGCGGGTGTTGGTTGTAGGATACACGACATAACAGATAAAACAGACTGCCTTTGCCAGCCAGTCTGCCATGAGAAAACGATAACAGTGCCTTTTATCCATCGCTGCATTGTACAGATATCCTATAATCCAAAAAATATAGCAGCCAAAATAAATGACTACTGTAGGGTACACAACCGGTATCATATCATCAAGCGATGTCTCTATATTGTGATGGATAAAACCGCCTGCAATAGCACGCGCGCCCCAGTATACACTGAAATTGAGCACCACTGTAAAAAGCAGCGGAATACGACTGTATTTTGGAAGTATTCTGTTAAAAAGCTGTCCTGTTTGCGATATGCTGTCCCTGGATAACACGTACTTCTTTGTCTCCTTTTATACACTCTTTAATTTCCTGAAGCAGGTCAATATGACCTTTTTTAAACAAAAGCACTATCGTGGAGCCAATCAGCTCAAAGTGCCCCATCTCTGCGCCCTTTCTCATCATAACATTCTCGTGGTCATTGACTATGCCTCCCACAAGCAGCGCACCTATCTCAATCTGTGCCACCTTGCCAAAATTAACTGTATCAAGAATTGTCCACATACGCCTGTTTTGCCTATATACAGGAGCATTTTCCAGTGCAATCGGCTGAACGCTGTGAAGCAGCCCCTTCACAAAATGATTCCTGCCCTGAAATCCATCATCTATATAGCAGTAATGATGATAATCGTTGGCACAAAGACGCAGTATCACGCAGTCTCCTCCAACAAATTCCTTTGCAATTTTTTTGTCGGTGACAAGGTCCGTCACCTTGTACCATGAGCCCTTGATGTGAAAGCTGTTGTTGCTTTTTATCCTGTATGCACTCAGGTATCCGTCACACGGACTGATAAGATGCTCAGCCTGCCTGTCCACCTCAATATCATCACGCTTTCTTGAGAAAAAGTCCTGAAAGCTGTTATATTTCTGACCCTTAAAATCAGACATGTCTATATTGTTATTCTTTATATACCGGCTGATAAACGGCTTAGACAGCGGGGAGCGTGCTACTATTTCTCCGAGCTTAAGTGCACCTGTATGCAGAAGCACCTTAAGTGTCACACGCCCAGGTGCCGTGGTGTAAAGCCAGTCTACAAACGATTTTTTTGCCATTAAATAAGAACCTCCGCAATGAGAATACAAAACTCAACTGCTCCTATACCTACAAGCAGAACCTCTCCAAAAAGAGATGGCTTTTTGAGCTTTACAGGGAGCACGTAGCAAATGCCAATGATTAAAAGGGCAAGTGCCGCGATTGTCTGTGTATGTATAGCTGTGAACTCTCCAATCAGATATACCGCCGGGATAGCAAGCGCACTTGATGTGATTGGAAGCCCCAGATAATACTGTCTGCGCTCTGCTGTCGTTGCCTGCCTGTTGGCCTCATCCACATTAAAGTATGCCAGACGGATAAGCCCGCAAAGAATGAATACAAATATGGCGGTAAATGCTATTGAAATCTTTGGAGTCACACAAAATACCCACACTGCCGGAAGCACTCCGAAGCATATGATGTCACTTAACGAGTCTATCTGTATGCCAAATGTTCGCTCGTCCCTGGTACGGTCCTTCTTTGTGGATGCAATGGTGCCGTCAAACATATCACAGACACCGGCCAGCATAAGGCAGATTAGTGAACCCACATACCTATCCTTTATGGCAAGCATAATTCCAAGGAAGCCTATCCACATGCCTATGTATGTAAGCACTACCGTATAATTATAAAAGCCTATGAGCCCTGTCTTTTTCTCTGTGTCTGTATTACCTATATCCAGAGTATCTGCTATTGCAGAATTAATATTCATATTATTCATATTGATTCCCTTACTTTCATTCTTTTGTTTTTATCAGATAAAACATGATAAGTTTTCTCATTTACCCTTAACCGGTAATATTATATGCCCTTACCTGATATATAATAACATATTCATGACATAAACTCATTAATTATTTGTTTAAACTTTTCTTAATATCTCTTATTTTTAGCAAAAAACAAGGCAGAACCCGCTTTCTGATTCTGCCCACATACTATAGCATATCATGAATTATATCTTTAATCTCCTGCTTGTCCTTTTCAAGAACAAATGCAAGCTCTGCATTTAAATTGTGCTCTGCCATCTTGCCATAGCGCTCATCGACGGCTGTAGCCTTCTTGCCTGCCTGTGCTCGCTGCTCATTTCTGATATGTAAACACTTTAAGAGACTGATCACACTATCCGGCTCACAGCTTCTGACTGCCTCCTTATAGCGCGTTTCGCGCTCCTTCTCATTGTTTACCGCGAGCGCCTCTATCTCAGGTATCGAGCACCGCCTGTGCCTCATCCTGTGTTATTACCTTACGTATCCTCTTATCAGCATTGTCAACAGGTATATACACTCTGTCATTCTCCTCCTCAACAGGGCGGAGTAAAAAATATGACTTGAGCTGCTTGTCTCCTGACATGTCTAACTCCACGATTTCGCTTATTTTGCAAATTCCATTTGTAGCATTTAATACGTAATCACCTATTTCGAACATATCACACCTCTTTCGTTATACGTTATCATTTTATCACTTTTTCACGAATTTTGTAAGAGGAATTTTTAAAAAATGTCAAATATATCAAAAAAGCGTGTTTTACGTCAATAAAACACGCTTTAAAAAATTACTTAATCAGCTGCTTCACGCGGTCATCAAGCTGGAGCATACGGATGATAAGCTCTATTGAGCCCTTGATACCGTAGCTGGCACTGTTGATACAGATATCATAGTTACTTGCCTTGCTCCACTTTCTGCCGGTATAGAATTTGTAGGTCTTCAGATGTCTCTTATCCTCAGATTCTATCCATTTCTTTGCCTGGTTCGGAGTCACATTCTTGTTTATCTCAAGAAAACGCTGGACTCTTCTCTTCTCCGGTGCTGTGATAAAAATACTTATGTGAGGAATATGATTGTTTGTCAGAATTGCATCTGCAAAACGTCCCATAACAATGAAGTCCTCCTGCTTTGCCTTCTCTACAAGGAACTTGCTTGTATCAAAGAAAAGCACATCCTCTGATGAAAGTCCGTGGTATTTCCTAAAAGCTTTTATGCGCTTTTTGATTCCCATCCGCTCTTTTTTCTGGAAGGTAGCTGTAGCCTGGGCTGCTTCCTCTCCATCCTTCTGTCTGAACACCTCATTCATGACAGACACATCATAGAAATTCATACGAAGCTTGTCTGCAAGTGCAAATCCAATCTCATTTCCACCACATCCGCAGGAACGTCCTATACAGATAATCAGATGATCGCCCGTCTTGAAACGATCCTTCAGGTTTACGGTATTTAAATCCGCTATCTTTGGATCGAGGATATCTCCGTCAGCAAAGCCTGTCGGGAGCTCCGCTATTTCCTCTACTATGTTGTTGTATCTGACCATGACATCATGCCTTGTATCATGATCAGGTATTGTTCTTGCCATGTTGCTTATCAGGGCAAGCTCGCTTCGGATTCTTGAGCTGTTCTGCCTTGAGTGCAGATCCTCCATGATGTTACGGATACATATATCCTTCTCGCCACCAAATACCCTGCCGAGGGATGAGCCTAATTTCTTGTATACTTCGGCATCAAGCTCATAGATTTCGATGGCAAGAGCTTTAATTTTCTCGTCATAAAATTCCATAATTCATCCCTCCTATAAAAAGAATATGATCATATCTATGATGAAAACAGGTATCAGATAACGCAATGACCACCACATGTAACCAAAGAACGATGGCATGTTGATACCGTTTTCGTCTGATAATGACTTGACCATAAAGTTCGGTGCATTTCCAATATATGTGTTGGCTCCCATAAATACAGCGCCACACGAAATTGCCATAAGCATCTTGACCGGCACCACTCCCAGTGTGGTTGCGACACCTGTAGTAAAGTGCATGGCTCCCGCTGTAGTAAGGAAAACCAGATATGTCGGTGTATTGTCGAGGAAGCTTGAAAGTGCTCCTGTTGCCCAGAACATCTCAAACGGCTTTGTGATTCCAAGACCTGAACCTGCACTCTTTAATACCATAAGAGCAGGCTGCATGGTGATGAAGATTCCGATGAAAAGCACCGCAACCTCCTGAATTGCTCCCCATGTGAAATGGTTCTGCACACGAACCTCCTTCGGTGTTGTCTTGAAGGAAAGCAGGGCTGCAAGCAGAATAATAGCAATCTCAATAATTGCAGGCACAGTGAGTGTAACCTCCCTGAATATCGGAATACCGATAACCTCTCCTGCAGCGTTCTGGAATGCAGAAAGCTTAGGAAGCACACCGCTTAGTATAACAGCTATAACAATCATTACGATATATAAAAAGTTGTGGGCACCCTTTATCCTGATAAGAGGCTCATTTTCCTTCACCTCAGGCATAAGTCCCTTAGTGATATCCTTCTGGTATGCCTTCTTGTCCAAATGATAAAATATGGAAAGAAGCAGTATCATATTTAATACGAGAACCGGAAACAGCCTCATGCTCCAGAAGAACGATACTCCTCTTGAAAATCCCATGAGCAGTGGCGGATCTCCGATAGGTGTAAGACATCCTCCGATATTTGACACAAGAAAAATGAAAAATACCATGATGTGACGCTTGTTTTTTCTCCATGAGTTCATCTGTATAATCGGCCTTACAAAAAGCATACTGGCTCCTGTAGTTCCTATACAGCTTGAAAAAAGAGTTCCAACAGCAAGCATGATAACGTTTACCTTTGGGTTGCCGACCAGACTTCCCTCCAGCTTGATATTTCCGGCTACGCAGAACAGTCCAAAGAGCAGCACGATAAAGGTCAGATAGTCGCCTATCAGACACTCCAGTACCGTCTCTACGGCTTTTGGTGCTCCATAGAACAGCGCGAACGGAATGGCAAAAAGCAGTGACCATAAGATAACTGCATGAGCTTGATGCTTCTCCCACCATTCAGGCTTCGCAAGCGGCATAACTGCTATGCACAGTAATAAGCCCGCAAATGGGATACACAACATTAATAATGTGTTTGACATTCTTTTCACCTCTACTTTGTTAAAAAATAAACTAATTCAAATCTAGTTCATTTTACACCATTATTTTTTATTTGCAACTGTTTATAAAAAGATTTTAATTTATATATGTTTTTTATGTAATATTCACATTTTTATAAACAATAATGCATTACCAGTTGGTAAAATCATCTATAATATAGTCTGCATCATGAGCCATATCATCCTTTGGTGAAATATTCGATTTCACATAAAAGGCATCCATCCGGCATTCCTTTGCACCCTTGATATCGGTAGTCGAATCATTTCCTATAAAAAGCGATTTTGATACGTCAATATCATGCTTATTTATCAGCTCCTTATAAAATCTGATATCAGGCTTTTTGGTATTATAATCAGATGAGATAAATACGTCATCAAACAAATCAAAGATATCAAGTCTTCTCATCTCATAGGCTGTAAATATACGCTGCGCATTTGAAAGCAGATATACCTTTTTCCCTGCCACCTTAAGCTCCTTAAGCATCTCCTTTGTGCCCGGATAAAGCTTTATGTATTCAGTGCTCATCACCCTGAAAAACTGGCCTGTATGCACTGAAAGCTCCTTTGTCGGATTCACGCTCTTTTCCTCATAAAGCTTTTCAAATACATCCTCTATATGTATCTCCGGTGATGCTTCGTGGGCATATGAGATGGCAAACTGCGCATCTGAAGCTTCATTTTGCTTTTCAATGTCCATATCTTCAAGTTTCTTCTTAAGCTCCGCCTCGCTGCTCTTTACAAGTGTCTCATAGCGCTCCTTAAGCTCCTTTGTCTCATACAGTGCTCCGTAATAGCCATAGAACATGGCGAGCTTTTCCCAGATTGCAGTGTCACTCTCATCTGTGTGAATATCCACGAGCGTACCATAGAGGTCAAATATATAGTTATCATATGTAAGTGGAAGTTTCATGCTTTTTTCCTTTCGACAATCCAATTATATCCCTTACCACCCATTGTAATATGCTTTTGGGATTGGGTGCAAGTACTTTTCTTTTTTCACTCACATCATCGCCCTGCGAAGCTTCGCCAACGTATTCTTCTCCATTCGTGATATGGCCACCTGGTTGCGTCCAAGCACTTCTGCCACCTGCTTCTGTGTCTTATCCTGCATATAGCGGAGCATAATCAGTCTGCGCTCGCTATCATCCAGTGAGTTAAACGCCTGCTGCATTGCGATGTGATTTATCACTTTATCTGTCTCCGATGGCTTGTCTGATACTTCTGCACTCATTTTATTGTCCAAATAATCAAGCACACTTTCATTTTCTATTGACGATGCATTTTTATCGGCTTCCATGGCAATTATTATATCCTGTTTTGACATACCGGAAATAATTTCCATTTTTTCAAGTGATATTTCACTATTTTCACTCATTCTGTATTTTTCTCTGATAATTGCAATTTTTCTTGCATCATCCTGTATTTTTCGACTGATATGTACCATTCCATCATCACGTAGAAAGCGCTGTATTTCCCCTATTATCAACGGTACTGCGTATGTAGAAAAGGCAAAGCCCTTACTTTCATCAAATCGCTGCGCTGCCTTTGTCAGCCCAACTGCTCCTATCTGAAATAAATCCTCCCGGTCAACGCCTCTGTTTCTAAAGCGTTTCATAACTAAATAAATCAGGTTTATATTTTCTGTGACAAGTCTGCTGATTTTGTCACTCTTCATAGTACTTTTTTCATCTTTACTGTTGTTCCGTGTCCCGGTTCTGATGTAACTGTGAGCGCGTCCATAAATGCTTCCATGAATGAAAAACCCATGCCTGATCTGTCAAGCTGTGGTTTGGATGTGTATAACGGCTCCATTGCTTTTGCCACATCCTGTATGCCTACTCCGCTATCTGATATTTCTATGTAAAGCTCCCTGCCTATGTAGCTGCAATTCATATGTACCTGTGGACAACTTTTTTCTTCTGCTGCCTGGTGATCTGCCGGACCGGATGAAATATTGTCATCCCCCATCTCATAGCCATGGATAATTGCGTTTGTCACCGCCTCTGACACTGCTGTCTTTACGTCCTCCACGTCATCTAGTGTGGGGTTTAATTGTGCCATAAACATGGCTGCTGTCATTCTCGCAAATGCCTCATTCTCTGAAATTGCATCAAAGCTAAGCGATATATGATTTGTTTTTGCTGCGTTCATTATGCTCCCTTTCTGTCTGATTATATTTTAATTAATTCAGTTTTAAAGCTTATGTACAATAGTGTAAATGCCGGCACATTTCAAAAGCTTGTCCACTCTGTCCGACATATTGCAAACTGACACCGAGCTGTCATTAAAGTACTTAAGCTTCTTTGTTCTTCCTATTATCACCCCAATGCCTGAGCTGTCCATAAATTCTGTCTGTTTCATGTCAAATACTATTTTTCTGACACCACAGCCCTCTATAAGTGCATCAAGCTCTGCGATTATCTGCCCGGCGCAGTGATGATCCACCTCCTTTGGCATAAGGTATGTCACCCGGTCTGCTTCCTTGATATAATTTTCTATCATGTCAAACTCTTCCTTTCCTGCTCATATAAAAAAGACACCGGAGATTATCTGGTGTCTTTCGTAATTCTATATTTAATTATTGCCTCGCAGCAGTTGTTTTACTGCTGTTCCTGTGCCAGATAATTCTTTGATGTTCTGGCCTTCTCAGTTCCTGCGTAGTTGTCTACCACATACTGATAATATGGCTTTGCAGATGCTAAGTCACCTGACTTCCTGAACGACTGTGCCAGGTAATATGCAGCTGAACCATCCCTGTATGCCTCATCCATGCCGACAAGCTTCTGGAATGTAGGGATTGCACTCTGATAATCGCCACTGCTGTATGATGAGTATGCCTGACTGTACAGTGCTTCCTTATATGAATCTGCAATTGAACCATTGAGCGTATCATATGTCTGCTTAGCCGAGTCACTCAGGTAGCTTGTGTTGATATTTTCAAGTGCTTCTCCTGCCTTTATTACATCATTGGTTGTATAGTATACATAGGCATTGAGCAAAGCCTCATATGTGGAAATCTGGTCTGATACTCCATCATTTTTCTTCTTCTCGTCCTCAAGCTCCTTCTTTAGCTTGTCTATCTGATCATTAAGTCCACTGATGGTCTGCCCATTTGTGGAAATCGTATCATTGGCCGATAATAACTGCTTCTTTGCATCTGTTTTCGCCTGGCTTTTTATGCCCGGAACCACAAGGAAGCACGTAACCGCCACTCCGACTACCAGACCGATTACAATATAGAGTATATTTGCCCACATTGAGCTCTCCCTGAATCGCTTCGGCATAATGATTGTTTCATTTCCACTCTGGTAGGAAATTAAATCATCATTTTTCTTTTTCCTCTCAGATCCTTTTTCCTTGAGACGTCTGTTCACTTCTTTTAAGTATCTGAGGGTAGTGGTATTGTCTGTATCTATCTTGCCTGCATCGCGTAAGGCTTTCTTTGCCTTATCCAGATGCCCCTCCTCCAGATATAAAAGAGCCAAAAGCTGATGTCCCTTTACAAGCTTTGGATTTAAGGATAACACCTTTCGAAGCTGTATAACCGCCAGGTCCTTACTGTCCTGCTTGCAATAAGTTAAAGCCTGATTATATTTCTTAATAGTCTGATTGATTGTTTCGAGCTGATTTCTGTTATTATGAATCTGATCTATATACTTCTTTGCCAGATTATCATCAGGCTGATAGTTTGCACTGATGACCCACTCACTTAAGGCGTCAACCATCTCACCCATCTCATAGTATATTAGACCTAACAGATTCCTTGCCTGGATATTGTACTTATAAAACTTAAGACTCTGCCTGAGAGAGATAATCGCTCCAGACAGATTTCTCACCTGTGCCTTTTGTAAACCATCATTGTAGTATGAGTTGGATATTCTAATAGCTCTTTTAAAAAGTGAAAGATCAGCCCCACATACAGGGCATTTATCGTTCCAGCCTGCATCTTGTCCGCATTTATAACAAATCATCTTAATTCACCCTGCCTTTTGTCCTGCTCACGTAATAACTGTGCAATGATATCTGTGACATCTGTCAGATCGTGGCTGTAAATCGCAGATTCAGCCTCCTCTATCTCTAGACTTGGCTCATAGTTCTTTATTTCTTCATCAAAATTTATCATAATCCTGCCTCCATAATTACCTGCTAAATAATCCCATCAAAAAAGGGTCACTATATATTATAATAAAGTAACCCCTTTATGCAAGTATATTTCCATTAAGATTTAATAAAAATATCGCAATTTTTTTATTTCATCGACAGCATCACGACTGCCTTGTCCTTCTCCTTGAACTCAATCTTGTCGAATTCCTCCTTGGTGACG
>ERZ812616.1081-NODE-1081-length-32405-cov-3.398207_pt1 | contig 32405 bp, 17 predicted proteins | sample MGYA00376249_ERZ812616 | MGnify/ENA primary metagenome ERZ812616 (study PRJEB26924, sample SAMEA4378265) | human gut metagenome | biome: human gut; feature: human-associated habitat; material: faeces | place: China | collected 2013 ...
TGATCAACCACTATGTCGCCAATAACCAGTGGCAGAAAGCTGTTGAGACGGGAAAGAAGTATACGAAGAAGTATCCGTCGAATTACTATATCGGTCTGAAATATGCGAAGGCTTTGTGTGAGACAGGCCAGTATCAACCTTGTATCTCTCTGTTGAGCCGGATGCAGGTTCTTCCGAATGAAGGTTCGTATGCGGGACGCGCTGTTTACCGTGAGGCAAATTTGTACCGGGCGATGGAACAACTGGGTCATAAGAATTATAAACAGGTGATGAAGAGCGTGGAAGCCTCTAAAGAGTGGCCGGAGAATCTGGGTGTCGGAAAACCTTATGACGATATGATCGACAGCCGTTTGGAGGATTATCTGGAAGCGAAAGCAGCGGCAGGACAGGGAGATAGCCGGAAAGCGTCCGCTTTATTATCTGCCGTAGCCGGATATAAAACCTCCCGTTCTCATTTTGGTTCCGGTAACCTGTTAAGTGCATTGGCTCTGCGTGAGTCGGGGAAAGTACAGGAAGCAGATCGTATGGTAGCTGCCTGGAGTACGGATTTCCCTGAAAATCGTGTAGCACAATGGTGTACGGCTATTTATCGGGGAGAAAAAGAAAAGGCTGCGGGAATGCTTCAGTCGCGAAATGACCAAACGGATACGACGCCCTGGGAGGCATCTTTCCGTGATTCTAATTTTGGTCTGATCGTTCGTCTGTTTTCAACTGTACAATAATCTTTATACGATGGTCGTATGTTCTCGTATACGACCATCGTATGCTCCCGTATATGGCCGTCGTATGTGGGGGGATACGGTCATCGTATACGAGCGCATACGGTAATCATATAAAAGACTAAACTGAATAATATCATGTACAAAATAATTACTACTTTATTTACTCTGCTACTGGTTTTGCCGGTAGTGGGACAAACTTCCAATCCGGATGCTCTTTCAGGAATAACTACCGGTCGTAAGGACGGACGTTTCCTGAGTTCCAGAGGTTCTGTTCAATATATGTTGAAGCAAATGAAACCGGCTTATGCCTTTGATCCGTCTTTTACACCTGCTGAGTTTAAGGAATGGCAATCCGGTCTGCGTACAGCAATGAAAGAGTTGATGCATTTTCCGGAACAGTCGGATGTACCGGCTCCGGTTTGCATCAAAACGGTTCAGCGGGATGGCTATCGGGTTGAGAAATGGGAGTCCTATCCGTTGCCGGGCAGTGTCGTTCCTTATCTTGTCTTGATTCCGGATGGTGTCGATGCCGGTCATAAAGCTCCGGCTGTGCTTTGTATACCCGGATTTGGAGGTAGCAAAGAAGGGCTGGCGGGTGAAACCGAAGGGGATTATGAATTGACTTCACTCCCTGTCGAGCCCGTAAAGAAGGGGGCAATGGCTTTACATTATGTGAAGAAAGGATTGGTGGCTGTTGCAGTGGATAATACCTCCTGCGCCGAGCTTTCAGACAACGGCTATTTTGATTATTTGAATACATCCCGTATTTTACTGGAAATGGGATGGAGTTATTTGGGACTTACCGCTTATCAGGATTGGAATGTCCTGAACTGGATGAAAGAACAGGATTTTGTGAATAAAGAGCGGATCATCGTCAGCGGTTTCTCTTTGGGGACCGAACCGTTAATGGTATTGGGTGCTTTGGATCCGTCCATCTATGCATTTGTTTATAATGATTTCCTGTGTCGTACGCTCGAAAGGATTTTGGTTATGACGAAACCGGATCCGAAAGGGTCACGTCCTTTCCCGAATTCTATTGAGCATTTGATACCTGGCTTTCTGACGCAATTTGACTTTCCCGATCTGGTTGCGGCTTTGGCTCCCCGTCCGGTTATTTGTACGGAAGGTGGCCTCGACCGCGATTTCGACCTGATCGGTAAAGCCTACCGGATAGCAGGTAAACCGGATAACTTCACGTTCTATCATTATAAGAAGTTTGCCGATCCGAAAGACCGGAAGCAAATAGAAGAAGTTCCGGAGGGTATCGATCGGGATACCTATTTCGATCTGGTCAATGTCGATCCGAAGAATCATTATTTTAAAGAAGAATGGGTGTTACCGTGGATCGATAAGGTGCTGAAATAGATTCTTTTCTTATATTTGTACCATCTAAATTAATTATCAATTCTGAATAACATGGAAAACATCTCAAGAAGAACAGCCATTAAGACCGCGTTGGTAGGTGGTGCTGCATTAGCCGTATCCGGATTGGATGCCGCCAATCCTGCGAAAAAGAAGAAAGTAGAAACAAAGGAACCGTTGAAAGGTAATATCCGCCATTCCGTTAGTAAATGGTGCTTCGGCAGCTATCCGTTGGATGAGTTTTGCGGAATATGCAAGAATATAGGGATTGAATCGATCGAATTACTCGATCCGAAGGACTGGCCGGTCGTACAAAAACACGGGTTGACTGTCGCTATGTGCCAGGGAGCCGGACTGGGTATCGACCGCGGGTTCAATGATCCCAAGTTGCATGATGAACTGGTAGCCAGCTACGAGCAGGTTATTCCTATGGTCGCTGAGGCGGGATTGACTAATCTGATCTGTTTCTCCGGCAAACGGAACGGACTGACAGATCTTCAGGGATGGGAAAACTGTGAGAAAGGATTGAAACGCCTGATGCCGTTGGCAGAGAAACATAATGTCGTCCTGACAATGGAGCTGCTGAATAGCGTAGGACATAAGGACTATCAGTGCGATCATACTATTTGGGGAGTGGAACTGTGCCGTCGTATCGGTTCTCCTAACTTTAAGCTTCTGTATGATATCTACCATATGCAGATTATGGAAGGCAATATCATTGAAAATATTCAGAAGTACCACGAATATTTCTCCCATATCCATACCGGAGGAAACCCCGGACGTGCAGAGATCGATGAGACACAGGAACTTTATTATCCGGCTATCATGAAAGCGATAGTGGAAACCGGCTATAAAGGATTTGTCGGTCAGGAATTTGTGCCTCGCCAGGAGGACAAGATCGCTTCTCTTGAAAAATGTATTCGTATCTGTGATGTATAGCCGTATGAAGAAAGTTCGGTTCATACAGATATGTGCATTGTTGTTTGCTTTTACTTTTATGAGTTGTAAAAGTAAAACAGGTACGGGACAGACAGGAGGAGTTTTTACTCCGGGAGAGCTATGGCCTGATAATCAAAGCGTGCATATTAATGCCCATGGAGGAGGTATCCTTCATGCCGGAGATACTTATTACTGGTTTGGCGAACATAAGACGGAAGGAACCGCCGGTAATAATGCCCTGGTCGGTGTTCATTGTTATTCTTCCAAAGACCTGTATAACTGGAAAGATGAAGGTGTTGCTTTATCTGTTGTGAAAGACGATCCTTCGCATAGCATTGCAGAGGGGTGTATCCTGGAACGTCCGAAAGTGATCTATAACAAGAAGAATAACAATTATGTAATGTGGTTTCACCTGGAACCGAAAGGGGCGGGATACTCCGGTGCACTTAGCGGTATTGCTGTAAGTGATAAGGTGACAGGTCCTTATCAATTTCTTCGTGCCGTACGTCCTAATGCGGGTCATTGGCCGATCAATGTACAGGAGATTCATAAACAGGGCGTTCCTGAATCGGATAGAAGCCAGTTCACCGGTGGTAGTTTACCTGCTCATCCGGACAGTCTGAATCTGCTCGGACGTGATATGGAAGGCGGACAGATGGCGCGTGATATGAATCTTTTTGTAGATGACGATGGTAAAGCGTACCATATCTATTCTTCTGAAGAGAACAGTACTTTACATATTTCTCAGTTGACAGATGACTATACGAATTATTGCGGAACCTATGCCCGTTTCTTTCCGGGTCGTTTTATGGAAGCACCGGCTATGTTCAAACGTGACGGGAAATACTATCTGATCATGTCCGGTTGTACAGGATGGGCTCCGAATGCCGGACGCTCGGCTGTGGCATCTTCTATCTGGGGACCCTGGGAAGAACTGCAAAATCCGTTTGTAGGGGCTGATGCTGATCTCTCCTTCCATTCCCAAAGTACCTATGTTTTACCGACTCCCGGTAAACCGGGACAATTCATTTATATGGGTGATCGCTGGACTCCCGACAATGCAATAGATGGTCGTTATATCTGGCTGCCTATCCGTTTCGAGGGCGATCAACCGATTATAGAATGGCATAATAAATGGAGTTACTGACCGGCTGGTCCATTGTAATAGAAATTTAACAATCCCTTTTTTATAAATTCATCGGATCATACCGATAAATTGATTTAATCTTCATTAATTTTGCAGCTTCGTTTTGGTGAGGCTGCAAAATTTGTTTTTAGGCATGGTGATCATTATAACGATATAAAATAAACATTTGAAATGAAATCAACTTTATCGATTACCTCAAGGCAGTTAATGCTGAGAGAGCTGCACGATTATCTGATGATCGCTCTGGGCATGCTTTTTTATGCTATTGGGTGGACAGTTTTTCTTTTGCCCAACGACATTACTACCGGAGGGGTGCCGGGTATTGCTTCTATTGTGTATTGGGCTACCGGACTGAATGTCCAGTACACGTATTTTGCAATTAATGGCGGGTTATTGATCGCTTCCCTGATTGTCTTGGGTTGGAAATTCAGTGTAAAGACCATTTTTGCCGTATTGGTCATGACGACTATTCTGCCGATCATCCAGAGTGCAACAGCAGGTTTGCACTTACTGGGTAATCAACCGTTCATGGCCTGTGTTATCGGTGCTTCCTTCTGTGGTAGCGGTATCGGCATTGCATTTTCTGCTAACGGTAGTTCCGGTGGTACGGATATTATTGCTGCCATTATCAACAAATACAGGGATATTACTCTGGGACGTGTTATTCTGATGACGGATATGATCATTATTTCTTCCAGTTATTTTGTCCTGCATGATTGGGAAAAGGTGGTTTATGGTTTTGCTACATTGTATATTTCCAGCTTTGTACTCGACCAGGTTGTGAATAGCGCCCGTCAATCCGTACAATTTTTTATAATCTCCAAGAAACATGAAGAGATAGGACGTCGTATCAATAAAGATCTTCATCGGGGTGTAACGGTTATAGACGGAACCGGCTTGTATACAGGGCTCGGAGTGAAGATGATGTTCGTATTGGCAAAAAAGCGGGAGTCGACTACTATTTTCCGTTTGATCAAAGATATAGATCCGGAAGCCTTTGTTTCACAGAGTGCCGTTATCGGTGTGTATGGGGAAGGGTTCGATCATATCAAAGTAAAATAAATAAGACTTATAATCATTTTCTTTCAGGCACGGAATTCATATATTCCGTGCCTGAATAGTTTGTAGAAGAGCCTTTTCTACTTAGTTCTCCCCACTGCAATGGGGAAAAGAACCCACTATAATGGGGATAAACCCCCACTAGTATGGGGAAAATTCCCCACTTAAGAAAATAAGTGGGGAGTTTTAATGATAATTTAAGACGTACATTCTTCTTCCCGATTTAACCTATTGTAATACAAAATGAGCTATATTTGCATCCGTGAGGTTGTTAATTCTAGCAGGATTATTTCCGACCTTTTATTTTTAAAGAGGTAGATGCGTTAAGAGTGTAATACTATTTATGAGCTTATGAAATTATATGATCCGGATACTAATATTTACTTAATTTTGATGTAATATGAGTGTAATAATGCATTTTTATTTTTGCGCCCTAATTGTTGTTGAAAGACTGTTACAATAATTATATAAGTAGATATTTATATGCAAATATCCGATGAAAAATTATGGGAATTATGTTTGACAGGGGATAGAGAGGCTTTTAGAGAAATCTATTGTCGCTTCTATTCTTTATTGTATAATTATGGCTCCAAATTGGTCTCGGATAAGGATTTAGTAAAGGATTGCATCCAGGATATTTTCATAAAGCTAATTCAGAACTACCAGTCTCTTTCCACCACTCCGAACGTGAAAGGGTACTTGATCAAAGCCTTACGTAATAAATTGTATGATACACTCGAAAAAGAGAAAGCCACCGACGATATCTCCCTGTATGAAGAAGTGTTCGTGACCGACGAACTGATACCATTACTTTCTTTTGATGAATCGGAGACTGATAATCAAGCTAAACATCTGATGCAGGCCTTTTCACAATTATCTTCCCATCAACAAGAGATTATTTACTTGTATTACGTGAATGAGTTAAAGCATGATGAAATAGCCGAGATTATGGGAATCAATTATCAGTCTAGTAAAAATCTGCTATTCAGGTCATTATCTTGTCTTCGGAAATTATATCAAAAAAATAATTGATTTTATTCAAAAAAAGTGAGTACCAAATGAACTCTTTCCCGTAATAGGAGTAAAAAGAGGTTACTCGTGAATAGAAAACAAAAAATATCAGATAAGAAATCGTTCGAACAGGCCGGTAAGGACTTGCTCCGGAAAGTACATGAAGCAGAGCCCGATCGTCGGCAGGAAGCATTGGCGTCTTGGCAGGAGATAGAGGCTGGCTTGAGTCGGCCACATACTTCATTCCGGTTGCGCTCCCGCTTTATATGGTCTGTTGCAGCCTCAATAGCCGTACTTCTTTCTGTCGGTCTTTATTTTTGGACAGACGGAAAAAAAGATTCTTCCATGTCGCTAGCTTTGCTTGAAAATAACACATCTTCCTTGTCCGGTAATGAAATTGTTCTGATTGAAAGTAAAGAGAAGTTGCAGCTGAAAGACGAATCGTCTATTACATACGATGTCGATGGAAAGTCGAACGTGGAAGAACACGTTGTAAAGAAAGAAACGGCGGAAGATAGAAAAGAGAAAAAAGAAGAAATAAACCAGATTATTGTACCAAAAGGCAGAAGGGCGGACATTACTTTTTCGGATGGAACGAGAATGTATGTAAATGCCGGTACACGCGTTTTCTATCCTGCTGTATTCAAAAAAGATAAAAGGGAGATTATCGTCGAAGGCGAGGTTTATCTGGATGTGGCGAAAGACCCTTCGCGGCCATTTATTGTCAAAGCGAACGGCTTCGATGTCAAAGTGCTTGGTACACAGTTTAATGTTTGTGCTTATAAGGAAGATGCGTCGGCTTCCGTAGTCTTGGTCGATGGACGGGTAGAAGTTAGCTCCGGTAAGAATACTAAATCTATACTCTCTCCTAATCAAATGATTGAAATAAATGATAAAGGGACGGATGTAAAGGAGGTTGATGTTTTTGAATATATCTGTTGGAAGGATAACATGATGATGTTAAGTGACCGGAAAGTAGGAGAGACGCTGGACCGGTTGTCTCGTTATTACGGACGTAAGATTTGGTATAATGAAGAGATTGGGAATATCCCCATTTCCGGGAAACTGGACTTGCGGGAAAATATGGAGGATGTGATCAGTATCCTCTGCCAGTCCCTATTCCTTCAGTATAAAACAGATGCGAATAATAATATAATCATATCAAAATAAAATGCCTATGTGAAAGACATTAAATTAAAAAGAAGAACCGAACGATACGGCCATATCACTCGGTTCTAAAGTTTCTTGTTTAATCTATTAATTTATGTATCAAAGAAAAAACATTACAAATGTATGAAAAAGAATGAAGAATTCAGCCGAAAACCGGCTCATTTTCTTAAAAGTGCATGTTTAGCCTTATGTCTGGTTAGTTATGGAGGATCTGCCATCTACGCAGCATCGGCCTATGCGGAGCAAACCACATTGACCGTTCGTATGAACAACCGGACCGTAAAAGATGTATTTAATTACATCGAAAAGAACAGTGAATTTATTTTTGTGTATCACGGTTCAAATATCAATTTGAACAGGAAAGTAAGTGTGGACGTTCACAACCAGACGGTTGAAATGATACTGAAGAATATGTTCGAAGGAACAGACATCGAGTATATCATCAACGATCGTCAGATTATCATTCGCCGCAATGAAAAAACTAACAGATCTGTTAGTTTTGCTGCTGAAGTTCAGCAGCAAAAGAAGATAACTATTACTGGTAATGTGAAAGATGCAACTGGCGAGCCGTTGATCGGTGTGAACGTGCTGGTGAAGGGGACAACTATCGGTGGGATTACGGATATGGATGGTAATTTCTCTTTGTCGGATGTGGATCCGAATGCGACAATCAGTATTTCTTATATTGGTTATAGAACACAGGATATTGCGTTAAAAGGGAAAAGTGCATTGAATATTACTTTGAGTGAAGACAGCGAGGCGTTGGAAGAAGTGGTTGTTATCGGTTACGGTACACAGAAGAAAGTGGATTTGTCCGGAGCAGTAGCAACTGTTTCAACTAAGGTGTTGGAAAACCGTCCGGTCTTGACAGTCGGACAGGCCTTGCAGGGTTCAGTTGCTAATATGACCGTTTCTATCGGTAGTGGCCAGGCAACGGATTCACCTACATTTAATATACGTGGTACGACTTCTATCAATGGGGGTGATCCGCTGATTGTTATTGACGGTGTTGTCTCTACGGGAGAGGAGCTGAACCGTATGAACCCTTCTGATATCGGAAGTATTTCTGTTTTGAAAGATGCTGCTTCGGCAGCTATCTATGGTTCACGTGCTGCGTTTGGTGTTATCTTGGTGACAACGAAGACGGCCGGACAGGAAAAACTGACCGTTAATTATAGTAACAATTTTGCCATGCGTAAGTTGAGTAGTATGGCAGAGGTGATTACAGATCCTTATACGGTGGCAACGGCGCGTAATGATTTCTATTATCCGTGGGGTGTGAATCACAACCAGGAAGAATTGGAATATGCGAAGCGTGTTTCGTCTGATCCGAGCGTATCCCCTTATTTCCTGAAGCCGGATGGAACTTATGCTTATTTCGGTCAGACCGATTGGTTTGGTGAAGCCTATAAGAACCTGGCATTCTCAACGAATCACACTGTCGATGTCTCCGGAAAGACCGATCGTCTGAATTACTATTTCTCTGCTGGTTATAACTTCCAGGATGGTATGGTTTCGCAAGGGACGGATAAGTTTAACCGATACAATTTGCGTTCCAAGCTGGATTTCAAACTGACTGATTGGTGGACGTTGGGTAATAATACCAGTTTGGTAATTTCCGATTATGATGCTCCTTACTTTTTGGGGGATGATTATTATTGGGCTGTAAACCGTCGTAATGCGCTGGTGCCTATAAAGAATCCGGATGGTTCTTATACTGAAGACGGCGCCGCTATCATGGGACGTTTTGCGGAAGGCGGACGTAAGAAAGAAAACAAAACTACTTTGACAACGCAGTTTACGACTAAGCTGGACATTATTAAAGATGTTCTTTTTGTAAACGGTTCGTTTGCCTATGTCGCTAACCGGAACAATAAGGACGGTGCGCAATTGTCTGTTCCTTACCGGAAAGGTCCGGAAACTCCTATTCTGTATCAGAACTCGGTTTCTTCTGCTTTCTTCGATAATACTGAAGCGTCAACGGTTACTTTCGATGCGTATGCAACTTTCCATAAGTTGTTTAATGACAAGCACGATTTCACGGCTATGGTGGGTTACAACCAGGAAAGCTGGAGTGAATCTTATGAGTATGCCCAGCGAAAGGAGCTAATTACAGACGGACTACCTACACCTAATTTGGCTACGGGCGACATGACTGTTACTCAACGTATCAGAGAATTGTCTTTCCGTAGTGTTTTCGGCCGTTTGAATTATACGTATGATAATCGTTATATCCTGGCGGTGAATGCCCGTTATGACGGCACTTCACGTTTCCCGACAGATTCCCGCTTTGTTTTCAACCCGTCCGGATCTGCTGCATGGGTCATTTCACAGGAAGGTTTCTTTGAGCCTCTTAGAGATGTGGTTAACTTCCTGAAATTACGTTTTTCTTACGGTAGTTTGGGTAATCAATATCTGAAAGACAACTATTATCCCTATTTGGCAACAATGGGTTCCGATAAGTCGAAAGTCATATTGGATGGCAAACAGCCTGTCTATGTTTCTTCTCCGGGGTTGGTAGCCGGCGATTTGACTTGGGAAACGGTGACGACTTCCGACTGGGGTATGGATGTCAACTTCTTTAATAATCGCTTGACGGCTACTGTCGATGGTTATATCCGCCGTACGAAAGATATGTTGAGAAGCGGTGCGAAACTGCCGTCAGTATTGGGTACGGCTGTTCCGCTGGAAAATGCGGCCGACTTGAAGACTACCGGTTGGGATTTGACAATCAGCTGGCGTGACCAGTTTAAACTGGCAGGCAAGCCGTTCAACTATGGCGCGAGCTTTAATATCGGCGACAGTCGTTCTAAGATCACAAAATATGCCAATGAAACAGGTAGTTTAGGCGATCATTATGTAGGTAAAGAATGGGGTGAAATCTGGGGATTGGTGAATGATGGTTTCTTTACTTCTCAGGAAGATATTGACAACAGTGCCGACCATACAGAAGTCGATCCGTATCCCGGTACGCCGCCTATGGCTCCGGGTGATGTCAAATATAAGGACTTGAACGGCGACGGCAAGATCAATAAAGGTGCCAACACATTGGCTGACCATGGTGACTATAAGGTCATCGGTAATGATCAGGCCCGTTATGCTTTCGGTTTCACAGCCAATGGTGATTGGAACGGATTCGACTTCAGCATATTTATACAGGGTATTATGAAAAAGGATTACTATCCGACCCGTGACCCGTATTTCTGGGGTATGTATTATGATCCGTGGACAAATCTTACGTATGGTAACTATAACGACCATTGGACAACAGAAAATCCGAATGGATTCTTCCCGCGTGTCAAGTCTTACCAGGCCTATGTCGCTAACAGAGGATTGGCTATTCCGCAGACACGTTATTTGCAAAATGCGGCCTATGCCCGTCTGAAGAACTTGACGTTTGGTTATACGCTTCCTCAGAAGTGGGTGGAAAAGGTTAATATCAGCCGCCTTCGTGTTTTCTTCTCCGGCGATAACCTGTGTGAAATCACTGGTCTCTACAAATACTATAAGATGGATCCGGAATGTTTGGGCGGACAGATTTATCCGTTGCAGCGCTCCTATTCTTTCGGTTTAAATGTTACATTCTAATTTTAGCAAGACATAAGTTATGATCAAGAATAATATAAAAATATGGATGTTCGGGTGCATCGGTCTTTTAGGTTTAAGCGGATGTAACGACTCTTTTTTGGAAAAACATCCGGAAACTTCAATCACGGAAGACGGATTTTTCAACAACACAAGCGATTTGGAAGCCTATACAAACGGTTTGTATGAAAAGATTACTTCCGGCTACTCGGATGCTCCTTCCGATAATATGATTTATACGGAAAGTAAGGATATTTACAGCATGATGCGTGGCGAGGTGAATCCGGATAACCGGAGCACCTGGGATTGGGAAGATATTCGGGATGTCAATTTTATGTTGGCCAGAACCGGTAAGGCACAGGGCGATCCTACGGAAATCAACCATTATATCGGATTAGCTCGTATGTTCCGTGCGAAATTGTATTATGACAAGGTTTTGTCCTTCTCGGATGTGCCTTGGTATAGTCGTGATTTGCAGACAACAGACAAGGATTTGCTCTATAAGACACAAGATCCTCGCGCCTTGGTTGTAGACTCTATCATGGCGGATCTGGAGTTTGCCGTTAATAATATGACATCCGGAACTAGCCGGACACGTTGGTTTAAGAATGGCGCTTTGGCCATGCAGGCTCGTATTGCCCTGGATGAAGGTTGCTGGCGTAAATATCATCCGGAATTGAATCTGAATGACTCCGAACGTTTCTTGCGGGTGGTGATAGATGCTTGTCAAAAGATTATGGATTCGGGTATGTATGAATTGTCGACAGCCAAGTCTGGCGATATAGATGCTTATGAAGCAATGTTCTGTAGCCAGGATTTGAGTGGCAATAAAGAGATGATTATCTTCGAAGATTATGATAAGGCGTTGGGCCGTACTCATAATGCCGGAGGATCATTGTTTGACTTCAACTCCAGTATGTCACGTGATTTGATGGAGGATTATCTGGTGGTGGAAGATGGAAAGACAAAACGTTTCCAGGATGTGCCGGGTTATGCGACTAAGAAGTTCACAGAAGTGTTTGAAAATCGTGACCCGCGTATGCGACAGACTTTTATGACACCGGGCTTTGTTCGGGCAGACAAAGTAGATGCCTATCGTCCGAAGCTGACAATGGGTGGTTATCCGCAGGTGAAGTTCTCACCTCGCACGGCTGATCAAATCACTTGGAGTAATTCTTATACAGACCTTCCTCTGATTCGTTATGCCGAAGTTTTGTTGATGTATGCTGAAGCGAAGGCTGAACTGGGCGAGTTGACACAGGACGACGTGGATCGGACAATCAATCTGTTGCGTGAACGTGTCGGTATGCCGCGTGCTTCGTTGGCTGACTGGTTGAGTAACATCGATCCGGTACAGGCTAACCGTTATTCGAATGTCGCTTCTTCACAGAAGGGTGCTGTTTATGAAATACGTCGCGAACGCCGTATTGAACTGGCATGTGAAGGTTTCCGCTATGGTGATTTAAGACGTTGGGGTTGTGGTAAACTGCTGGCTAACGTGCCGGAAGGCGTTTATTTGGAACCTGGTTATTTGGATGTAACCGGCGATGGACAACCGGATTATGCCATTGTTGCTACAAAGGCTGATGCAGATGCTATTCCGCAGGAAGATAAGGATAAATACAATCTGCAAGTTGAAATATTGGAAGGCAATACTTATTCGCTGACCAATGGGAATAAGGGATATGTCCGTATGATATCACAGGTTGGTCGTTGGAATTTTATAGAACCTAAATATTACTATACTCCGATTGCAACAGAGGACTTGACTTATAATCCGAATCTGGTTCAGAACCAATATTGGAAGCAATAATTCATCACGCTTTTACTTGTAGGTAAAATAAATTATTCTTATATCTCAAAAGCTGTATCTGACATTGTAACGGATACAGACTTTTGAGATATATTTTTGAATCGCTTTTATCTTTTTATCTTTGTGGTAGAATTACATTAATATCGATAAGTTATACACATGAAAACACAGATCCTCGCTTGTATTGTGTCGGCAATATTGCTTCTCAATCTGTTTACTTCCTGCTCCGAACAGGAAAAAGAACAAGAACTCACTGTCCTTGCTTGGAATATCTGGCATGGCGGCCATTCAAAAACCTATGGTCAAAAAGCCTGTGACGGCATTATTGGCGTATTGAAGAAAAGTCAGGCTGATGTTATCCTGATGGTTGAAACATATGGGGCAGCACCTATGGTTGCCGATTCGCTTGGGTATGAACATTATCTGATTTCTGATAATCTTTGTATCTACAGCCGTTATCCGATTGTAAAGAAATATACTTATCCAGACGTGATCGGTACATTCAATTTCGGAGGAGTGGAAATAGATATGGATGGAACACCGGTCCGCTTGTTTGACACCTGGATACATTATCTGCCTGATATGCGTCTGGCACCTACCGACAAGTCGGAAGAAGAAATACTTGCCTGGGACGATGCCGGTACACGTGATGACGAGATACGCAAAATATTGGGTGTCCTGAAACCGGTGATAGCCGAGGCTGATAGCATTCCGGTCATTATGGGAGGCGATTTCAACAGTCATTCTCACTTGGACTGGACCGAAGCGACCAAGGATATGTACAATCATGGGGGCGCTGTTGTCAACTGGACGGTATCTAAAGAGATGGAGGCTGCCAATTTCAAAGACAGTTTCCGTGAGGTTAATCCCGATCCGGTGAAGAACATTGGAACGACCTGGCTGACAGATGCCGATTCGCTGGAAACGGTGAACCGTCAGGACCGTATCGACTTTATCTATTATCAGGGTAAGACGATACAGGCAGTAGAGTCCCAATGCTATGATAATATCCTGGGCGAAACATTCTCTTTCAAAGGAGATAATTTCTTCTATGCTTCCGATCACGGATTCGTATTGACAACCTTCAAAATCAAGAAATAATCATGATGAAACATTTATTCTTATCTCTTCTTCTCTGTCTGGGATTCAGTTCCTGCCAGAAAGAAATGAAGCCTGTTACATTTGCCATTGTATCGGATATACATCAAGACATTGCACATGATGCGGAAGAGCGTTTAAGTACTTTCTTACGGGCTGCAGAAGAAAATCAGGTTGACTTTATTATTGAACTCGGCGACTTCTGTATGCCGAAAGAAGAAAATAAACCTTTCCTGAAACTTTGGCAGGATTATCCTGGTGAGAAACATATGGTCTTTGGAAATCATGACATGGATAACTGTTCGAAAGAAGAATTTATCCAGTTTACAGGTATGCAGAGTCCTTATTATTCCTTTGATAAGGGAGATTTCCATTTTATCGTACTCGATCCGAATAATATCCATGACGGGGAGAATTATCTCCCTTATGACAAAGGAAACTATTATAAAGCCGAAAAGATCTCATTGGTAGATCCTGAACAAATAGAATGGCTGAAGAAAGACCTGCAGGCTACCGACAAACGTTGTATCATCTTCTCTCATCAGAGCTTCGAATGTTCTTCAGAGAATCGTGAAGATATCCGGAAAATCTTTGAAGAGGAAAACCAACGCGCCGGATATAAAAAGGTCGCAGTCGCTTTCAGTGGGCACGACCATACGAATTATATGAAAGAGATCAACGGTATTGCCTATATCCAGATCAACAGTGCTTCCAATCAGTGGGTAGGCGAGAAATATGCCTGTCCGGAACGTTTCAGCGACGAGATCAATCAGAAGAGACCGGCTTTGAAATATACGCTGCCTTATAAAGATGCCCTTTACGGGATCGTTACGCTGACAGATAAGGGTATGGATCTGAAGGGAGTAAAGAGCGAGTTCATTGCTCCGGGTCCCGAAGAACTGGGTATTACCGACCGGTCGCAACCTTTAGTACCCTGGATAGAAGATTTACAACTAACATTCTAAATATAAACACATCAATAACATGAAAAAAACATTTCTAAACATCGCCCTGTTGAGCTGTGTGGCATTCTCTGCCAGCGCTGCCTATACTGGACGAGTCTTTGTAGATAAGAACAATAACGGAGTTTTTGATAAAGGAGAGAAACCGATGGCTGGCATTGCTGTCTCCGACGGACTGAATGTCGTGAAAACGGCTTCCGACGGGTCGTTTTCTTTACCGGGACATCCCCGCGAACGGTTTATCTTTATCACCACGCCTTCTGGATATAAGACGGATAACAAACATTATATCCGTATCGACGGCGAACAGAAAGCGTATGAGTTCGGTTTGCAACCTTATAATGGCGGTATCAAGAAAGACGGTAGCCATAAATATGTCCATATCGCTGATACCGAGATTTTCAATACGGAGAATCATGGCGACTGGGTAAATAATGTGCGCGATTATGCAGCTAATGAACAGGTTGCTTTTATTATGCACACAGGCGATATCTGCTATGAAAAAGGTTTGAAGGCACATATCAAAATGATGAATACCGCCAATATGGATTGCCCGATGTTTTATGCTATCGGTAACCATGACCTGGTGAAGGGAAAATATGGCGAAGAGCTTTTTGAAAGTATCTACGGTCCTGTCTATTATTCATTCGATGCAGGTAGCACACACTATATAGTAACTCCGATGGCCGGTGGTGACTATCAACCCGGTTATACGAAGGAAGATGTCTACCGCTGGCTGAAAAATGACCTGGCACAGGTTCCGCAAGGTAAGCCGATCGTCGTTTTCAACCATGACCTGCTGACGTATGACGACCAGTTCATTTTCGGTATCAACGACCAGGAGCAGATCAACCTGAACGAACATAATCTGAAGGCCTGGGTATACGGTCATTGGCATATCAACTATATGAAGAAACAGGGAGATGTATACTCTATTTCTACGGCAACGTTAGATAAAGGTGGTATCGACCACTCGACCAGTGCTTTCCGTGTCCTTCATGTCGATAAGAAAGGAGATTTCGTTTCTGAACTTCGTTATACTTATCTGGATAAACAGATTCAGATCGCTTCCCCGGTAGAGGGACAGATCCCTGTATTGGCTTCGGGTGCCGTGCCTTTGGTTGTGAATGCTTATTCATCGGTAACCCCGGTAAAAGAGGTAACTTATACCTGTCTGGTAGATGGTAAAGCCCTGTTCAATAACAAGAAATTGCAACAAGCTACCGACTGGTGCTGGAATGCTGAAGTCCCTTTGACTGCCAAACAGGAGGGAAAGGCTGTTACCTTAAAGATAAAAGCCCGTTTCAATAACGGAGAAACGGCAGAAACAGAAAGTGCCTTTACATACCATGCTGCTCCTGTAGAAGTTAAATTGGACGGGAACTGGGTAAACCTGTTGGGTAATCCTCAACATGTGTCACCTGCTGTACCTGCTTTGAACCAGCCTTTACAGATGGCCTGGATCAAGAATGTAGGTGCAAATATTTATATGACATCGCCTCTGGTTTATAACGGAAATATTTATATTGCTTCTGTAGATGAGAATCTGAAAGGCGAAGCACATGTATATGCTCTTGATGGTAAGACAGGTGAACTGATCTGGAAATATCCGGTGCGCAACTCCATTAAGAATACGATCGTTATAGATAACGGACAGGTTTTGGCGCAGGATGCGCAGGGTTATTTGTACGCCATCAATGCAGAAAGCGGCAAACTCAGTTGGGAGAAACAGTTGCCGATAAACGGTTTGCCTGCTTTGATCGAAGGTCTGGTTGCCTCCGATGGTATTGTTTATGCCGGCACAGGTAAAGGTCTATGTGCTATCGAAACGAAAGACGGTAAAGTGCTTTGGCAGAATAAGGATTGGGGACAGGGAGAAGGAACAACTACAACTTTCTCTGTTGCAGGTGATAAACTGATCGGCTCATCCCAATGGAATGCCCTTTATGGCAACGACTTGAAGACCGGAGCATTAAAATGGACTGCTAACACCAACGGTCTGCGTAATCGTGGTGCCTCGGCTGCTGTTCATGGTAACTTATTGTATTTGATCTCAGATAAGTCTTTCTTTATTCTGGAAGCCAATACCGGGCGTGTGATCGTACGTAAGGAATTGCCTTTCAGCGTGGATGTTACCTCTACTCCTTTATTGACGGATAAAGAAATCATCTTCGGCTCTGCTAAAGACGGTTTGATCGCTTTGGATAACGAGACACTGGAACTGAAATGGAAGTTTGCAACCGGCGACGCATTAGTCTTCACTTCTCCTTATTCCCGTAAACCGGCTGCCACTATTGAAACCAGTCCGGTACTGGCAGGAAATACAGTCTATGTAGGTGCTTCCGACGGAACTATTTACGGAGTAAATAAAGAAGACGGGAAACTGGTGTGGAAACATGCGACAGGTGCGCCGGTATTCGGTTCGGTGGCTGTTTCAGGGAATGCACTGATTGCTGTCGACTTCGGTGGCAATGTGTATACTTTTGTCGCTGAATAATGATAATATATATTAAGGGAGGCAGAATCCTAAGACCTATCATTGGGTCTTAGATTCTGCCTCCCTTATATCTTTAAAGTGTTCTCTACTCTACACTCAGTACTATCTCAGTCCCTTGTAACAGCGGTGAAGTAAACTTCACACGTGCCTGTCCTTTCTCTCCTGTGGTCTGTACATACGCCAATAGACGGCCCTGGTAAGCACGATGGCGATTGTCGGTGTAGTCGGTCATATCGGTATTGCTGGAGCCTTCGAGTCCCAGGAGACGTGCCGGTCCTTCGATCTCGTAGGTGATCTCGTTGTCACCCAGTTTCACGATTGTTCCGTTCTCGTCAACGACTTCAATAAAGAGATGTGCCGTAGCCCGGTCGTGGGAGAGCGTTGTGCGGTCTGCACTGACACGAAGTGCATACGGGCGACCGGATGACCGGATCACGTAGCTCGAAAGTACATTTCCTTCTTTGTCGCAACCTTCCGCGCGTAGTTCGCCTGCCTGGTAAGGAATATCCCAATGGATGATTCCTGTCTTTTCGTCGTAAGGTTTTATGTCACCTACTACTTTTCCATCGAGTAACAAACGTGCTTGCGGGGCGTTCGTATAACAGACTACCCGTATCTCCTGTCCCGGATCGTAATTCCATATATCCGGTGCATCTGCCGACAGATATTCCCGTTTAGGATAGGTGCCGATATATGTTACCGGCTTTTCACTCCATAGCGAAGCACGGAAATGTCCGCGGGGCTTAGCGAAACTACCGAAATTAAGCAGTCCGGTATTCAGTCCTCGGGAAGGCCATGCACCTGATTCTCCCAGGTAATCCGTTCCTGTCCAGATGAATTGTCCGAAAATAAACTCTTTGTTCTTGACGGCATACCAGGCTTCCAGTCCGGAGCCGTTTTCGCTGCCATAGATGACACGGTCGGGATAGGTGGCATGGTCTTCGTCGTAGCGGTCTTCCGTATAGTTGTATCCTACTACATCGATGGCATCGGGATAAGCTGTCTGGTTGGACATGATTACACCGGCCAGCGCTCCGGTCACGGGACGAGAAGTGTCGACGGCACGGACACAGGCGGCCAGACGTTGGGCAATAACGCCGATACGCATGGCATCCGGAGCATCCGGTTTGTAACCGCCGAACATCGGTTGGTTGATTGTCGAACCGTCGAGGATAGGATGCGAGTAAGGGTCGTTCGGATAATCCACTTCATTACCGATACTCCACAGGAAGATGGACGGATGATTGCGGTCGCGGCGCACCATATCGGTTATATCCTGTTCGATCCATTCCTCAAAGAAATCATAGGTGCCGTCATATCCCGGTTCGCCTACATTCCATCCTTTGATCCATTTACGTTTCGGGAATTCCCATTCATCGGACACTTCATCCATGACGAGCAGTCCCAAACGGTCACACAGTTCATAAACGACGGGAGCCTGCGGGTTATGGCTCATACGGATGGCATTCACACCGATCTCCTTTAGATTGGTCAGGCGACGTTGCCATACTTCGGGAGGAACAACGGCACCCAGTACGCCTGCATCATGGTGCAGGCAGACGCCTTTTACCTTCATCCAGTTGCCGTTGAGGGCAAATCCTTTATTAGGGTCGAAGTCCAGTGTACGAAGCCCGACATTGGTTTTGCTGCCGTCTATACGTTTCCCGTTGCAGAGCAATTCGGTTTCCAGTGTATAGAGATACGGATGGTCGAGATCCCAGCGGGTAGGTTTTGCAACTTTCAGTGTGAGTGTTTCTTTGGTGATGCCTTCTTTTCCGTCGGAAACACGCGTGCGGCGTTGTGCCACCTGTTTGCCGTCAGCATCGTATAAGGTGGCTGAAACTTCGAGTTTATCACTTGTCGCTCTGTTTTTTTCCACTTCCATATCGACGGCTATGGTAGCCTGTCGGTCGGTCAGGGAGGTGGCATGCCAGCCGATGCCCCATTGGGCAAAATGTATTTCAGGAGCGGAGACCAGCCATACATCGCGGTATATGCCCGAGCCGGTGTACCAGCGCGAATCGGCATAGCGGCTGTGGTCTACCCGTACGCTCAATACGTTGTCGCCCTCTTTCAGGTAAGGGGTCATGTCGTAAAGGAACGAAACGTAGCCGTTCGGGCGTTTGCCGAGCAGGTGACCGTTCAGATAGACTTCGCTACGGTTATACACCCCTTCAAAATAGATATAATGACGGGCTGCCTTGTCCGTAATATTGAAATGCTTGCGATACCACCCTATCCCGCCGGGCAGATAACCGGTGCAGCTGGCGAGTGACGGGGATAGCTGGCCTTCGACAGACCAATCGTGCGGCAGAGAGAGTTTTCGCCATTCACTGTCATTGTAATCAGTTCCGACGGCAGTAGAATCATCCTGCAGACGGAATAACCATCCGTCGTTGAATTTCACAGGGTCGCCAAATGAAACCTGTGCGCTTGCCGGAATGGTTGTAAAGAAGGCCATTACGGAGATAATGGCTACAAATAGAACATTCTTCATATCAAACAATTATTTAAGATTATACACAACTGTAGTCACACTTTCTGCATCCAGAACCACCTGCTCACCATTGGTCACGGTACTTTCCTTCAGGTTTTTATTGGCGGTGGTGGTATAGGTCGTAACTTCCTTTATCTCATTGTCCCAGCCTGTATGGGTCTCGTTCAGGCGGACACCTTTTTCCGATAGGTTGGTGTAGACGGCAACGATCTTGTCATTTTCGGGTGATATCCAGGCCGAACCGAAGAAGCTGCGTGACTCATTCAGTTCCAGTGATACCCTGCGGTATCCCGGACGAATGAAACGGCTATAATTACCGAGTACCCAAAGGGTAGGGGTGGCCTGGTAGGAGCCTTCCTGTTCCACATCGCCTTCGACCCCTCCTGCGGGAGTCAATGCAATCAGTAGAAAGCGGTTCTTGTGTCCCCAGCGGGGCATATCCATCGAAGTCCAGTAGCTCCAGGAAGATACACCTGCCACGGTAAGGTCGTTATGTATCACTTTGGACATGTAGAGGGCGATATCCATTTCAGTCGCCGCGTCATATCCGGCAAATTCGGATGAACTGTATCCGTCGCCCAGCATGCTCCATTCGCTTTGCCATACGTCGATGTCCTGTTTCTGTGCCGCCTGTGCAACTTGTGCGCGAACGTTGCGCATGCCGTCCCAGGTGCCGTCGGTCCAGTAGCTATGACCGCAGATCCGTTTCTTTACATGTTCCAGATCGCCGACATAGGCAGAAGAGCCGGGGGTGAAGAAGGCGGAGAGGACGTTGCTGCGGTTATTGTCATTCTTGATTTTATACAGGTATTCCCAGTCGCCGGATTCACCGAGCAGTATTTCGGTCGAGAGGTTGCGTTGCGTCAGCTCCTTATCGAGTTCACGTGCCAGCCGGGCGATTTCGTCGTTCGTCCAGCCACTTCCTTCCTGGCCGCTTTCCCAGTTGTACTGAGGTTCATTGACCGGCGAGATATGTGTTACGGGATATCCTTCATTCAGGTAATGCCGGGCAACATCGGCCATATAAGCCGCAAAATCGGTATAGTGTTCGCTCTTCAGGTTTGAAGTTCCTCCACGGTTGGAGAAGCCTTTGCCGTTGTAGGTGTACTGTACGGGAGGTGTATTACTGAAAAGAACCATACTTTCGCAGCCGAACTCTTTGGCACGGTTCATGAAATAACGCTGTCCCTCGCAGCGTGTCCAGTCGAATGAAAGATCATCCGTCAGGTACGATTCGGCACGGCGTGATTTGTCTTCGATACCGCTGTCGTCGCCTTGCCCCGCGCTTCCGCCTCCCAGGTTCACACGCCACATGGAGAGTCCGATGCCTTTGGGATTGCCGGATTGTATTTCAGAAGAGAAAAGCAATTCGCTGATTTTGTCGCGGCCGGAAGTCCAGTATTTACCCACATAGGCAGGCATCCAGCAATCGGATGCACCGAATCCCACCAGGGTTTGAAAAGTCTGTCCGGCATTGATGGATACTAATTTCTCTACGCTTGTGCCCGGTTCGTCAGTGCCAGGGTCAGGAGTGTCCGGGCCGTCGTCGCTGCAAGCCAGGAGAGCAGCTATTAATGGTAAACAGAGGATATATTTAAATGTCATCATGGTTGATATTTATAGAATAAATGTAAGTTTGATATTATCCGGTACTTCCAGCACTACTAAGTCAGTGTCAATGACACTACTGTGCTGGTGTTGGTAGCACTACTGTGTCGCTACTATTAGCACTACTGTGCTGTCGGGTCTGACATTAGTGTCCTGAACTGCTGATACAGGCAGGTCTATATTTTAGGGGATAAGGGGCGTGTTAAAGCAAGCCGTATGGCAAAGCAATAACACACCCCTTGCCCCCTCTCGAGAGAGGAAGAGTTACTTAATTCCAACCTGGGTTCTGTGTGATGGAACCGCCGGACATGGTGATCTCATATAATGGGATCGGGAACAGCAGATCGCGGGTTTCATTGAACGAGATACCTTTGTTGCTGGGTTCACCCTGATTTTCCGATTCGTAGATGTCGGCATTTGATCCTGTATTATACAGGACGAACGAACCGTTCTGTCCCATCAGGTTGCAGATCACCTTCTTTCCGTTGTCGTCGTTCCAGCGGCGGATATCATACAAACGGTTGTTTTCCAGTGCCAGTTCCAGGCGTCGTTCCGTACGTATGGCCTTACGCAGATCGTTGCCGCTGACCGTTACATTCGGCAGGTGAACACGGCTGCGAACCTTGTTGAGACTTGTTCTTGCCGTTACGTCATCGCCAAGCTCGTTGCAGGCTTCGGCGTACATCAATAATACATCGGCATAGCGTAAGATACGGTGGTTCAAAGGAACCTTGTCCGTATTGTAGTTAGCCGGACGTTTGGCATAAGGAACAAAGAATTTCCGGTTGATACGGGCAGATTTATGTTTCTCCGGATCGACGATGCAGCAATTCTCATCCCAACCGTATTTTTTGATATACGTATCGTAGCTACCCATCTTCTTGGAGTTCTCAGCGAAAACGTCGAAGTTGTCTTCTCCGGCTATTTCGGTACAACCAGTCTTGATGATCGTCCATTTCAGGCGTTCGTCGTCACCTGCTTTGATATAAGCGTTTTCGAGGTCGCTTGTCGGTTGACACCATGCCCAACCGTCACCCGGGTCACTCGAGTTACGCATACCGGTAATAACAGACAGGGAGCCGCCCAAAGCGTATGTTTCACTGTACATGAACTGTACTTCAAACAATGATTCTTTGCTGTTGTTGTGATCTATCGACCATACATCGCCGAAGTCGGCAAGCAGATCGTATTCCCCTTCGTCGATAACCGTTTTGAAAGCATCGCGGGCTTCCTGCCACTTATCCTGATACAAATAGACCTTTCCCAAAAGTCCCAGGGCAGCGCCACGGGTAGCACGTCCCAGTTCGGTATCGGCATATCCGCTACGTTGCGGCAACACTTCGGAAGCAGCCACGAGGTCGTCTTCAATAAACTTATAAATCGTACTTGCTTCGCTGCGGGTAATACCTTCTACCTCTTCCGGCATGACAAAACCGGTAACCAGAGGTACGTCTCCAAAGTTCTTAACCAGTTCGAAGTAATAGAAAGCACGCAGGAACCGGGCTTCAGCTACTAGTCTGCTTTGTTTCTCTTTATCCAGGATAGAAGCTTCAGGGATTCTCTCGATGGCGATGTTGCAACGCAGAATACCTTTGTAGCGGTATTGCCAGAAGTTGGCGATCGCTTCGTTCGATTGTCCGTTACCCTGATAATGTGCCACGGAGATATAGTCACCCTGGTCTTGTGCCGTGTTTCCCATCCAACAGTCGTCACTGCACATTTCCGATAATAGCCATAGTTTGTTGATTTGCCACCAGCCGCCATAAGTCAGGGCACTGTAACAACCGGTAAGGAATGATTCGGCTTCTTCCTCCGTTTGGAAATAGGTATCGAGGTTCTCTTGTCCTCTTACATCTTCTTGCAGGAAATCGGAGCATCCGGCAAATGTCACCGAGGTGATCAATGCGATTATATATATTATCTTTTTCATGTTCTAAAAGGATTAAAATTTAAAGTCAATACCGAATAAGAATGTGCGTGGGTTCGGGTAAGCGATGTTGTCGATACCGGTCTCGATCACGCTACCGTCTTTACCGATCTGCGGACGTTCCGGGTCCATACCCGAATAACCGGTGATCGTGAACGGATTCTGAGCAGAGAATGAAACGCGCAGGTCCATACCTTTCAACAAGTGCTTCGGAATAGTATAACCTAATTGAAGCAGTTTACAACGCATGTAGGAACCGTCTTCCACATAGAAACTGGATACACGTGTGTAGTTCAGGTTCGTATCGTTTACCGACAAGCGTGGGATATCGTTGCTGGTTCCTTCGCCGCTCCAAACCTTGCCTAATGTTCCGGCGTATACGTTCGAGCCGCTGGTTCCGGCATACAACCCTTTAGTCGTATTATAGATATCGTTGCCGAATGTTCCGTAGAAGTTGGCGGCAAAGTCGAAGTTCTTGTAGTTGAATCCGATATTGAATCCGAGCAACAGGTCGGGATAAGGGTTACCGATCCAGGTCTTATCGTTTTCATCCAGTATACCGTCATGGTTCATATCCTTGAAGCGGATATCGCCGGGCTGTGCATTTGCTTGTATCAGTGTTCCGTGTTCGTCGGTGTGGGCATATACTTCATCCCAGTTCTGGAACAGTCCGTCTGCCACATAACCGTAGAAGCGGGAGATTTCGCCGCCATCTTCATTGCGGATGATCTGATCCTGGTTGAAAGCACCGGTAAGGACGGCACCGTCACCGGAGAACTTGATTGCTTTATTTTTTACAGACGATAAGTTGATACCAGCGTTGTATGAGAACTCTCCTACTTTATCGCGCCAGTTGAGGCTCAATTCCCAACCGTTAGCCTTCATGCTACCGATATTCATCCACACCTGGCTGTTCCAGTCGGGATATCCCACAGCGTAAATGTTTTGTTTCTTATAAAGCATGTCTGTCGATTTCTTCTGATAGATATCGAATGTAGCGTCCAGGCGTGAATCGAGGAAAGACATATCGACACCTACGTTCCAGTCTTCTACTGTTTCCCATTTCAGTGTATTGTTACCTACGGAGGAAACGGAAGTACCGCTCACACGGTCAGCATTCGAACCGAATACATAGTCGGCTGCATTGAGTAGGGTCAGATAAGCGGAGTTGTCAATATTCTGGTTACCTACGCGACCCCAGCCTCCGCGGAGTTTCAGGTTGTTGAATATCTTCTGGTCGGCCATAAACTCTTCGCCGATCACACGCCAGGCGGCTGACACGGAGGGGAATACGGCATATTTGTTTCCTGTGGGGAACTTGGAAGAACCGTCGGCACGTACGGATGCTGTCAGGTAATAACGGCTGTCGTAGTTATACATAAGACGTCCCAGATAGGAGATCAGTGTATTGTAGGAAGTTTTACCATCGGCTGTTTTTACGATCGTACCGGCATTTACTTCCTGTAGGTTGTCCGAGTTATTAGGCACTTCGTCGCGACCCGCTTTCATCTGGTAGGCGGCAAAACGTTCAGCAGTGAATCCGACCATCGCATTCAGGTTATGCTTCTGAGCGATGGTAGTCATATAGTTAGCCGTGTTTGTCCAGTTCCAGTCGAGCCATTCCTGCATTTCGCGGGATACATTGCTCAAATCAGATTTTTCCTGCGAATGGATATAGTACTTCGGTGTGAATGAGTCCGAACGGCGGATATGTGCATTGGCACCGAACTGGGTACGTAAAGTCAGGCCTTTCATCGGTGTGATCTGTAAGTAAGGGTTCACGATGAATCCGTACTCGCGGGAATGTGCATTCTGGCGTGAGATTGCACCGGCGGGGTTTACTGTCTCGTTGTTGTTGGAACGTGCGTAGTTACTGTACATATTGTCGACCCATTCCGATTCCGGCTTGAAAACAGAAGTTGTCGGGTCCATCGACATAGCTGCTCCGAACTGGTTGGGGGTATCGTCCCACGATTCTACGCGCGGGGCCATATCGAATCCCATTTTCACGTATTTGTTGAAGGTGTATTCCGTGTTCAGGCGGGCATTGATCTTATCCCAGTAACCTACATCATATTGGGAGTTATTGCGGAAATATCCCAGACTCAGGTTATAGACCAGTTTTTCATTACCTCCCGAAAGGCCGAATGAATAGTTCTGTACGAGCGCAGTCTTGTTCACGACCTGATCCCACCAATCGGTACCTTCGGCATCGGTGATACCGTCTTTACTGTTCCATATCGGAGTACGTCCGTCGTTGGTATAACGGGCTTTGAAAACCTGTTCGTATTCCGAAGCCTTAGCCATATTCGGGTTGGCGATAGTCTGGAAACCTACTGAAGTGCTGAAGTTGAAGCGTGTTTTTCCGGCAGATCCTTTCTTGGTCGTGATCAGGATAACACCGTTTGAACCGCGGGTACCGTAGATGGCAGCCGCAGAAGCGTCCTTCAATACTTCCATCGATTCGATGTCGTTGCTGTTCAGGAAGTTGATGTTTGTACCGACAGGCATACCGTCGACTACATACAACGGGTCGCTACCGTTGACTGTCGTTACACCGCGGATCAATACCTTGGGCTGGGTGCCCGGGCCACCACCACTGGTGACCTGCACGCCGTTTACTTTCCCCTGGAGGGCATCCATCGCATTACCGGTAGTCATTTCCGTGATCTGTTCCCCTTTCACGGTAGAAATGGAACTTGTCAGGTCACTTCTTTTCACGGCACCATAACCGATCACTACTACCTCGTCGAGCAACTCGCTCGCTTCCTTCATGACAACATTGACTGTCGGTTGTCCATTGATACGGACCTCCTGGGTCTCATAACCTATGGAAGAGAATATAAGTATCGCATTGGGGTTGACATTTGCCAATGTATAATCACCGTCGATACCCGTTATAGTCCCACTGCCGGCACCTTTGATCTGTATCGTAGCTCCGATCAGCGGCTCGCTGTCGGTAGCGGAAGTTACTATTCCTTTAACTGTTATCTGTTGTGCATAACCACATAATGCCAACAGTAACAGACATGTTATTAATAATTGCTTTCTCATAACCAGTTTTAATATTATAGATTAATTTACTCGGACTAATTTAGCTCTTCCCAAATGTGCATCGAAGTAGAACTTATACGAACCTGTCACATTTACAGCCGGTTTAGCCCAGTTGTCCTGTGTCGTATTAGGTATTGTCCATGCCGGGTTTTTTACATTGCCATAGTAATCGAACGTTTCGGGTTCTGCCGAATTGTCGGTACGCCATGTGCAGTAATTCCACCAACCGTCGGAGTGATAGTTATGAATGATGAAGTTCATCGATTCGCCTCCGGTCAGTTCCAGGTTATCTTCCAAGTAGAAGAGGTGTGGGTTGGTAGCATCCTGTGCAAAGCGTTGTACGGCGGATGGGCCGGTGGTGGTATAACCTATATAGAATTCGGTAAGCGTGCTGCCGTCGCCCCACTGGTCGAGAAGCATCGAACCTTGTGCATGAGGTAGCGGGTCGATAGCTTCCTGAATGGAATAACTACGTACGGCATAAGTGCCTTCCATCGTATTGAATGTGATTTCGTAATAAACGTTCGCCTGTTCCAGAACGATCGGTTTGGCTGTTTCCGGGTCGTCGGTCAGTTTATTATTGTCTTCCGGATCCAGGCCGAAGCAGATCGGGGCGAAGTCGCTCTTTTGCGGCAGGAAGAAGATCTCGGTGTTAGCCTTCTGGCTGTAATAATTCGCTTTATATTCGTAAGCGCCGGTATGTTCGATACGCATAGGTACACCGAATACGTCGCTGTTCAGTTCTTCAACCGTTGCTACGTCGGCCAGGTACATCTTTTCGAAGTCCTGTAATTCGGATACGGAAATAAGGCTTTTTATAACAGAGGTATTTCCAACGTTGTCGGCAGCTGTGATCGTTACATTATAATCCTGTATAATGCTTGGTAATGCGATTTTCTCAGAGAATTCGAATGTCTTTTCACCATTAACCTCCAACTTGCGGGGAGAATAACCGTCGATACCCGGGATTTCTACCGTTACGTAATCCAACGCCCGGTCGTCCTTGACGGAGAAACGTAGGTTGAATTTGGTTTCTGCTTTGATAAGTACGGTGACGCTCGCGTCGGGAGATACCGTAAATGTCGGGTTCTCGAAATCGCCGTCCATCGTTACCAACACATCCTGTGATACGGACCGTCCGCCTACATCTATAATAGTAACCTTGACAGTGAACTGTTCGCCGATCTCGTCTTTCTGGATAGCAAAGCTATAACTAAGGTCGTATGTTTCGAGAGGTTTCTCATAGATTTCGATCAGATCGATCGTCTTGTTGAGATTGAGATCGGAACATTCGAGCTTGATAGCGGCGATACCATCTTTGTCGCTGACTGTTCCCTTGATTGTGAAGCTTCGTCCGGCTGCGGTCTGAATATGGTCACTTGTTAAGGTCAGAGCGGGGCTCTGTCCGTCTACGTCAGGATAGCCGTCGTCGTCGCTACATCCTGTTGTCCATAAAGCCAACGATGTAAATGCCCAAAGTAACAGGGCATTAAATAGATGCGTCTTCATAAATATTGCTTTTAAAGTTAAACTAATTGATTACTTTATACTCTTAGAAATGTATTGTTTACATTTTTAACTTAATGCAAAGATAAGCGATCTTATTTTCTATAAGTATGGGTAAATCGTGCAATCACGGGGCACAAATCTTGCAATGAACGATCTGTGTATCTTAATTACGGATTTTCTTTGTATGTTTGAATTGGAATAGAAAACGAATGCCATGAGAATCCGAATTTTACTTTATCTGCTACTATTTCCTGTCCTTTTGTCGGCACAACCTTATGCAGTCAGACAACTAGGTATCGGAAAAGGATTATCCAACAACTATGTGGTCAGTATAGCCCAGGACAAAGAAGGCTTTTTGTGGTTTGCCACGGAAGAAGGCCTGAATAAGTTTGACGGGACACGCTTCATCACTTATTATAAAAACGAGACGGAAGACGGGTACGGCATTACGGGGAATGAACTGAACTACCTGCTCGACGACCCGGAAGATTCTGTCCTGTGGATAGGAACGCAGCGAACCGGACTGAATGCCTACGATTATGCGAATGATACTTTTACCATCTATCGGCATAGCGATACGATCCCGGAAAGTCTTATTACGGACGACGTAACCCATGTCGCCGCTGCATCCGATGGTAATCTCTGGATTGCGACTTATTGGAAAGGCATCGATTACTTGGATAAGGCAACCGGCCATTTTACCCATTATAATAAAGAAACCGTACCGGAGTTGGTCAGTGATAACATCTGGTCGGTAGCTGACGGAGATAACGGAAAATTATATATCGGGCATGTACACCATGGCTTCAGTGTCTTTTCTGTTAGAGAAAAGAGGGTGAAGAACTTTATGCACGATCCTGCCGACCCGAACAGCTTGCCGGGTAATGAAGTACGGTGTGTCTACAAGGATTCGAATAATAATATCTGGGTTGGAACCAACAGAGGCATAGCCTTGTATAACCCGGAGTCGGAAAATTTTATTCCTTTTAATTCGGATAAGAACCTTATGCATTATGTCTATGATATCCGGCAACTCGACGGGAATAAGTTATGGATTGCCATGGAGTTTGGCGGAATTGCCGTTATGGATTTGACGCAACGCCTGTTCCAGTTGCCCGAACAATCCCGGTTCCATTATATCCGCGAAGGGGACGACGGTTATAGTTTGTCCAATTCGAGTGTGAGGTGTATCTTTCAGGATTCGTTTAAAAACGTGTGGACAGGTGTGTGGGGAGGCGGTATCAATTTCCTGAGTTACGAATCGCCGCAGTTTGGAGGCTATTACTATTCGGCAGACCAGAGTTCTGTGAGTCGCCTGAATAATAAAACGGCTAGCAGTGTTTGTGTGGACGGTCAGGGTAAGTTGTGGATCGGAACCGATGGTGGTGGAATCAATGTCTTTAATAAAGGAACGCGGATAGCCCTTTATCAGGAAGAGACCAGCGATGCGTTCGGCAATTCCGTATTGGCAGCCCTGCGTGATTCAGAGGGTAACCTGTGGTTCGGAATGTTTAATAGCGGAGTAAACTATTATGATGCGAAGGCAAAGGCTTTCCGTCGCAACATACTTCCTGAAATAGCCAAAGAGGATGTGCGTGCTTTCTATGAGGACGACAGTCGCATGTTATGGATCGGTACCAGTAACGGCTTTTATAAGGTCGATCTTGCCGATAAAAAGATAGAGGGGCACTATTCCTTTGAAAACAATCTGATAAGAAGCCTCCTGAAAGACTCCCGCGGGCGCTTGTGGGTCGGTTCCTTTGGCGGCGGATTGGGAGTAAGCGATGGCGATTTGCAAAACTTCAAAAGGTTCAATATAGAGAATCTCTTCCCTTCCAATACGATCAATGCCATTTACGAAGATAGCCGACAGAACGTATGGGTCGGGACCGGGGAAGGCCTGGTCTGTTTCTCTCCGTCATCCGGTTGGGATTATAAGGTCTACCGCCGGGAAGAAGGGTTGATGAATACGCATATACGTGCCATAACGGAAGATAACATGGGTAATATCTGGTTGAGTACCAACAAAGGTATCAGTTGTCTCCTGAAGGATCAGGCCGTCTTCAATAACTACGACCATTGGGACGACGTGCCGATGGGTAACTTTATGAGCGGGAGTGTAGCGAAAGATCAGAACGGGGAGATCTATTTCGGTTCTATCAACGGATTATGCCATTTCAACCCGGCTTTGGTGTTGGAGAAACGGGAAGCCCCGGCAGCCGTTATTACGGAAATGAAAATATTCGGTCCGCTGGGAAACACCGGCAGCAGTGAGCAGGAAGTTCCTATCGACGGGCAATCGAAGGTGAAACTGAGCTATATGCAGAACAGTTTCAACATCACCTTCAACATACGGAATTACGCATTAGTCAATCAGGTAGAATATGCCTATATGTTGAAAGGGCTCGAAGATGCCTGGTATACCGTCACCGATCCCAACAACGTGACTTTCCGTAATATACCTCCCGGTGATTACCGTTTCCTGGTCAAAACACGTATAAGGAACCAGGAATGGTCGGAAGATATCACGGGACTGGATATATGTATCACTCCTCCGTTGGCTCTTACCTGGTGGGCGAAGACTTTTTATGTCTTCCTGGCACTTCTTACTTTGCTTCTGATCTCTTATGCCTATAAGCGGAAGGTGGAAATGGAGTCTTTATATAACCTGGAAAAAAAGAAGCACGAACAGGAGCAGGAGCTGAACAACGAACGTCTTCGTTTCTATACGAACATCACCCACGAACTCCGGACACCGCTTACCCTGATATTAGGGCCGCTGGAAGATTTGTTGAAGCGTAACACGCTCTCTTCCGGCGATTCGCAAAAGATATCCGTGATCCACCAGAGTGCGATCCGCCTGTTGAATCTGATCAACCAGATACTTGAATTCCGGAAGACAGAGACGCAGAACAAGAAGCTCTGTGTCAGCCGCGGGAATATAGCTGCCCTGATTTATGAGATCGGGCTGAAATACAAGGAACTGAACCGGAAACCTGGCATAGAGTTCCATATCGAGTTGGAGAAGGAGGATATGCCCCTGTTCTTCGATAAGGAGGTGATCACGATCGTCCTCGACAACCTGATCTCGAATGCGATCAAATATACGGATAAAGGTGTTATCACCCTGAGTCTTTACAATGTCATGCGCGACGGGCTTGCCAAGACCGAAATAAAGGTGAGCGATACCGGTTACGGTATCAGTGCGGAAGCACTTCCGCACATCTTTGATCGTTATTATCAGGAAGGAAGCGGACATCAGGCTTCGGGGACAGGTATCGGCCTGGCATTGGTAAAGAATCTGGTTTTACTGCATGAAGGCGATATCCGGGTGGAAAGCGCGTTGAATGTAGGAAGTATTTTCTATATCAGCTTATTGACCGATAACACATATCCGCATGTTCTTCATGCCGATTCGAATGAAAAGGAGGATACGAAAGAGGAAGAGATACAGGAGGTTCTGCCCGAACCTTCGGGCAGCGGAAAGCGTATTTTATTGGTCGTAGAGGACAATCAGGATATATGCGATTATATTGTCGATTCATTCTCTGATACTTTCGACGTTAAAACGGCGGAGAATGGGGAAAAAGGGTTGGAACAGGCATTCCACTACATACCGGATATTATCGTCAGCGATATCATGATGCCGGTGATGAACGGGATGGATATGTGTAAAACGTTGAAGGAAGATCTCCGTACCAGCCATATACCTGTCGTTTTGCTGACAGCAAAAGATTCGTTGCAAGACAAAGAGGAAGGATACCTGATAGGTGCCGATTCGTACCTGACGAAACCGTTTAGTGCTACATTGCTTCATAGTCGTATTCAGAATCTGCTCGATACACGTAAAAAGCTGGCTGAACGGTTTAGCTCAACCTCCGGTGTCGGTGATAAACGCGCTATTATCGAAGAGTCGCTGAATAAGCTGGATAATGAGTTCCTGGAGAAGATCAATCAGCTGGTCGAAGAGCGTATGTCGTCCGAAAAGATCGATATCGGTTACCTGGCCGATAAGATGTGTATGAGTAACTCTACGCTTTACCGGAAGATGAAAGCATTGACGGGACTTTCTACCAACGAATATATCCGCAAGGTGAAGATGCAATATGCCGAACGTTTATTGCTTGAAGGGAAAAATAATGTTTCTGAGGTCGCCTTTATGGTCGGTTTCAACAGCATTGTTTATTTCCGCCAGTGTTTTAAAGAGGAGTTCGGTGTACTGCCTTCTGAATATCTGAGGCGAATGAAGCAGGAATAAAAAAGAAGGCTCCGCCTCATGCCGCAGGCTTTCTTTTGCCGTTTGCTTCAGCAAACGGATATCTAAATGCTCCGGCTTTGCCGGATTCCTCTGTGGGTTTTAACCCCTTTGACATATAATGGTAGTCCCTGCTTTAAAGGGGCTTAAGCCCACAAAGGAAGAGGCTTTGCCTCCTGTCTTTTATATC
>ERZ812616.1085-NODE-1085-length-32277-cov-7.922755_pt1 | contig 32277 bp, 26 predicted proteins | sample MGYA00376249_ERZ812616 | MGnify/ENA primary metagenome ERZ812616 (study PRJEB26924, sample SAMEA4378265) | human gut metagenome | biome: human gut; feature: human-associated habitat; material: faeces | place: China | collected 2013 ...
TTCTTTAATGCACATCATCTTTCCTCCTTATATAAATTTTTTATATTAAGGTTTTCATACATCGCTTTTTGTTTGTATTGTTTATCATATGTATAAGGAGTTTTTCTGACGTTATTGTACCATGTTATCAAAGATAATTTATCTCAAATTTGTGCGTTTTCTAACCCTGGCGACTTAACTTTTATCTATCATTATTTTAGCTTCCTTCTTTTTCTTCTTCAATGGACGTTTAGTCCAAAAGAAAACAAAAAAAGCTATTGATGGATTAATCCATTTCAATAGCTCCTGTATATAATTGATAATATTTACCTTTTTCTTTAATAAGTGATTGATGATTTCCTCTTTCAATAATATGTCCTTGTTCTAAAACCATAATACAATCACTATTTTTAATGGTTGATAAACGATGGGCAATAACGAGAGTCGTTCTACCATGCATTAATTTATCCATTCCATCTTGTACAAGTTTTTCTGTACGAGAATCAATAGAAGATGTTGCTTCATCTAAAATAAGTGCTGGTGGATTAGCAACAGCTGCACGCGCAATCGCTAATAACTGTCTTTGTCCTTGCGATAAGTTTGCCCCATCTCCTGTAAGCATTGTTTGATAACCATCTGGCAAATGTTTAACAAAGAGATCGGCATTGGCAAGTTTTGCTGCTTCAATACATTCTTCATCCGTAGCATCAAGACGTCCATAGCGAATATTATCCATAACTGTTCCAGTAAATAAATGTGTATCTTGTAATACCACACCTAATGATTTTCTTAAATCATCTTTTTTAATAAGTTTAATATCAATCCCATCATAAGTAATTGAACCTTTTTGAATATCATAGAATCGATTAATTAAGTTTGTAATCGTTGTTTTACCAGCACCAGTCGCTCCAACAAAAGCAATTTTTTCACCAGGATTAGCATAAACATCTACATTGTGTAAAACCATACGATCATCAAAATAACCAAAGTCAACACCTTCTAGACGAATGTCTCCCTTCATTTCAACAAGTTCAACATGTCCATCCTTGCGTGGATGTTTCCAAGCCCAATGTCCTGTTCTTTTATCTGTTTCAACCATTTTTCCATCAACAGTTTCTACACGACATAAAGTCACAACACCTTGATCTTCTTCACTTTCTTGATCTAATAAATCAAAGATACGTCCTGCCCCTGCTTGTGCCATAGCAACAGCATTGATTTGTTGAGAAATTTGTCCAATAGGTTGGTTGAAACTTTTATTCAATGTTAAGAAAGCAACAAGTGTCCCAATTGTTAATGCAAAATGTCCATTTAAAGCAAGAATAGCACCTACGATTGCACAAATAATATAGGAAATATTTCCAAGTTGTACTGTAACTGGCATTAAGATATTCGCAAATTTATGTGCTTGATAAGCACTTTCTCTTAATTCATCATTTAATTTTCTAAAATCAGCGATTGATTGATCTTCGTGATTAAAAACTTTAACAACTTTTTGACCAGAAATCATTTCTTCAATATATCCATTAACTTTACCTAAATCGCTTTGTTGTTTAACGAAGAATTTACCTGATAAAGAACCAAGTTTTCTTGAAACGGCAAGCATCACCATAAGCATACATACACTTAACACAGTTAAAGGAATATTTAAAATAATCATGGATATAAATGTTGTCACAATAGTCATACAACTTGAAATAAGTTGAGGAATTGATTGTGAAATTAATTGTCTTAAGGTATCAATATCATTTGTATAAACAGACATTGTATCACCATGAGGTGTTCTATCAAAATAACGAATTGGTAAAGATTCCATATGTTCAAACATATTAATTCTTAAATCTCTTAAAAAACCTTGTGTTACATAAACCATAATACGATTAAATGTAAAGGCACAAACAACACCACAAGCATATAGTGAACCTACTCGAATCAAAGCATGGAACAATCCACTAAAGTCAGGTGAAGAACTTTTTAAAAGGGGAACAATATAATCATCGATTAATGTTTGCATAAACATTGTTCCTTGAACATTAAATAAAGCATTTCCTACAATACATAGAAAAACAATAATTAAATGGATTTTATATTTACTCCATAACATTTTAAGTAAACGTTTCATTGTTCCTTCTTTCATTATTCTTCCTCCTTTCCTTTCATTTGTGTTTCATAAATTGTACGATAAATTTCATTTGTTTCTAATAATTTTTCATGTGTATCGAAACCATCCACAACACCATCATTTAAAACAATAATACGATTTGCATTTTGAACTGATGAAATACGTTGTGAAATAATAATTTTTGTTGTATCTGGAATACGTTCATTGAATGATTCTTGAATACTTGCATCTGTAGCCGTATCAACAGCACTTGTTGAATCATCTAAAATTAAAATCTTAGGATTTTTAAGTAACGCTCTAGCAATACATAAACGTTGTTTTTGTCCACCTGAAACGTTTGAACCACCTTGTTCAATATACGTATTATAACCATCTTCAAAACGATCAATAAATTCATCAGCACATGCTAAACGACAAGCTTCTTTACATTCTTCTTCTGTTGCGTTTTCATTACCCCAACGTAAGTTTTGTAAGATTGTTCCACTAAATAAAACGTTCTTTTGTAAGACAACAGAAACTTCATCTCTTAAAACTTCAAGATCATAATTACGAACATCTTGTCCACCAACAACAACGCTGCCTTCGTCAACATCATATAAACGAGAAATAAGGTTGACCAAACTACTTTTAGCACTTCCGGTACCACCAATAATTCCAATTGTTTCACCACTTTTAATATGAAGATCAACATCTTTTAAGACCGCTTCTCCACTACCATGTTTATAAGAAAAAACAACATGATTGAAATCAATTGAACCATCTTTTACTTCAGTTAAAGCTTCTTGAGGAGAGACTAAATCAGATTGCTCATTAATAACTTCTGCAATACGTCTTCCCGAAGCAAGTGACATCGTAATCATAACAAATGCCATAGAAAGCATCATAAGTGACATCATAATATTCATAACATAGCTAAATAAACTTGTAAGTTCACCTGTAGTAAGAGTCCCACCTACAATTGCTTTAGCACCTAACCATGAAAGCATTAAAATTGAACCATAAACAGCTATTAACATAGCTGGGTTATTATAAGATAAAACGGATTCTGCTTTAACAAAAAGTTTATAAATGTTTTGTGCTGCTTTTTTAAATTTTTCATTTTCATATTTTTCTCTAACAAATGATTTAACAACACGAATACCAACAACGTTTTCTTGAACACTTTCATTTAATGTATCATATTTAGGAAAAACATCATTAAAATATTTTGTGGCATGATACATAATTGTTGTAAGGACCGCTACTAAGAAAACAATGGCAACAACAAAAATCATACTTAATCTAAAGTTGATCATCATTGCCATGGTAAGGGCACAAACAAGTGACATTGGTGCACGAATACACATACGAATAATCATTTGATAAGCCATTTGCACATTTGTCACATCTGTCGTTAAACGTGTAACAAGTCCTGCGGTACTGTATTTATCAATGTTTGAAAAAGAGAATGTTTGAATGTTTGTATACATGGCATCTCTTAAATTTGCTGCAAAACCTGTTGAAGCCTTAGCTGCATGATTACCAGCTAAAAAACCAAGTGATAATGTTCCAATTGCAATAACAAACATGAATGTTCCATATTTTGTAACATTAGACATATTGCCTGCCTCAATCCCTTTATCAATAAGACTTGCCATTAATAAAGGAATAATGATTTCTAAGATAACTTCTAATGCCGCAAATAACATTGTAAGTAATGAATCTTTTTTATATTCTTTGATTTGTTTCATTAAAGTTTTTACCATAATTGACTTCCTTTCCTATTCATTTACCGAACTTCATGAATATTTATAAATCTTCTTTGATGTTATTAATTAATTTATCGGATATTTTAATAAACGTATTTATTTCTTCTTCAGATAAATCTTTAATAAGTTTTTGATGCATTTCTTTCATCTTATCTTCAATTTGTCGATTATGATTTCTTGAAGATTCTGTTAAAACGATTTTCTTTAATCTTGCATCATACTCTACTTCTTCTCGTTCAATCATTCCCTTTTTACACATCAGTTTCAACATTTCTGATGTCGTAGAACGATTGATTGAAAATTCTTTTTCTATATCTTTAGGAAATGTATCAAGCCCACTATCTTCTCTATCTTGAACAAACCCAATGATCCAACAATGCATTAAAGTTGCACGATCAGGCCTCTGACCTGTTTTCTTATCCATTGTTTTTCTCATTAGGTTATTTATGGTCTTAATACGATGTCCAATGGGATCTCTATACATATCATTCCTCCTATATTGTTCGGTTGCGAATTGTATGGTAACATACAATTTAAGATTTGTAAACTCTTTTCATAGAAGTTCTTTACAAGTCGTTGTATAATAGAAAAGAAAGTGAGGAAGACAAATGGAAATTAAAGAAAGGTTTTTAAATTATGTGAGTTTTGACACACAATCAGATAGTTATTCACATACTGTTCCTTCAACTTCAAAACAATTAAAATTAGGAAATTATTTAGTTGAAGAATTAAAATCATTAGGAATTGAAAACGCAAAAATAGATGAATTTGGTGTAGTTTATGGAACAATTCCTAGTAATAATAATCATCAAGGAGATGTTATAGGTTTTATTGCCCACATGGATACTTCTCCTGATGCAAGTGGTAAAGATATTCATCCACAAATGATCAAAGATTATCAAGGTCAAAAAATTACTTTAAATGAAGATAAAGAACTTTATCTAGACCCTGAACAATATCCTCAACTCTTACAACTTATTCATCATGATTTAATTACTACAGATGGAACAACTTTATTAGGAGCTGATGATAAAGCTGGTATTGCGATCATTATGCAAATGGTGGAATATATTTATAATCATCCAGAATTTAAACATAATGATATTCAAATTGCTTTTACACCTGATGAAGAAATTGGACATGGTAGTGATCACTTTAATGTTGATTACTTCAATGCACAATATGCTTATACCATTGATGGTGGAGATATTCACATTGTTGAATATGAAAACTTTAACGCATTTAGTGCCGAAGTGAAAGTCCATGGAAGAAGTATTCATCCAGGAAGTGCTAAAAATAAAATGATCAATTCAACGCGTGTTGCCTATGAATTTGATTCACTTTTACCTGTGCATATGCGCCCTGAATCAACAGAAGGTTATGAAGGATTTAATCACCTTCACTCGATTCAAGGAACTTGTGAAGAAACAGTTGCTGAATATATTATTCGTAATCATGACTTACAACAAGCAAATAAACAATGTCAAGATTTTAAAGACATTGCAGAGTTCTTAAATAAAAAATATGGTTATCAAATTGTTGAAGTAACGATTACAGAAAGTTATTTAAACATGAAAGAAGCTCTAAAAGATCATATGTTCATTGTTGAACAAGCTTTAGCTGCCATTAAAGAAAATGGTTTGGATGCTTATTGTTCACCAATTCGTGGTGGTACAGATGGTGCACGTTTAACATTCAAAGGACTTCCTTGTCCTAATCTTGGTACGGGTGGTTTTAACTATCATGGACCTTATGAATATTGTTCACTTACTATGATGGAAAAACAAGTTCAAATCTTACTTTATATTTTAAAAAACACTGCTTCTAAATAAGCAGTGTTAGTATATAAAAATAGTTTAGAGAAAACTCTAAACTATTTTTTTGTCCATTTTTCAAATTCTTCATCAGTAGCTAAAACATAATGAGTTCCATCTACTAAATGTTCAGTACCTTTTGTATAATCGACTCCACTTTCTTTATAATCGTAAGTAAATGATTTACGTACTTTTTCTACACGTGGATTAGGATGAGGAATAGCACTTAATAATGATTTTGTATATGGATGAATTGGATTATCAAAGATTTCTTCAGTAGTTCCTGTTTCTACTAAATGTCCTAAATGTAATACCCCAATTTTATCACTAATATATTTAACCATTGATAAGTCATGTGCAATGAATAAATAAGCAATTCCTGTTTCTTTTTGAATCTTTTTCATCAAGTTTACAACTTGTGCTTGAATTGATACATCTAACGCTGAGATTGCTTCATCAGCAATAATTAAATCAGGATTCATAATTAAAGCTCTTGCAATACCAATACGTTGTCTTTGTCCACCTGAGAATTGGTGTGGATAACGTGTAGCATGTTCTCTTGATAAACCAACAAGTTCAAGCATTTCATAGATTTTTTCATTTCTTTCTTCCATAGAAGAATAAGACTTATGAATATCTAATCCTTGACCAATGATATCAATGACTTTCTTTCTTGGATTTAAACAAGCCATTGGATCTTGGAAAATCATTTGCATCTTTGTATGTAATTCTTTAGATGTTTCTTTATTTAATTTTCCACCAATTTCTTTTCCATTGAAAACAATTGATCCAGAAGTTGGTTTATATAAACGAATAATACTTCTACCAGTAGTTGATTTACCTGAACCAGATTCACCTACTAAACCATAAGTTTCACCTGGCATAATATCAAATGAAATACCATCAACTGCTTTTACAGTAAAATTACGATTAATTTTAAAATGTTGTTTTAAATCTTTAACGACAAGGATAGGTTCTTTATTTTCCATTATTCAACACCCTCCTTTTTCATTTTTTCTAATCTATTTTTTAATTCAACTGGCATTTCAACTTTTGGAGCTTTTTCATGCATTAACCATGAAGCAACTTTATGAGTTGTACTACCAGGTACTTTAAACATTGGAGGTTCAATTCTTAAGTCAATATTTAAAGCATACTTATTACGTGGAGCAAAAGCATCACCTTTTACTTCATGTGCTAAGTTTGGTGGTGTACCAGGGATCGTGTATAATTCATCATCATCAGTATCTAAATCTGGCATAGATGATAATAATCCCCAAGTATATGGATGACGTGGATCATAGAAAATTTCATCAATTGTTCCAGTTTCTACGATTTTACCAGCATACATAACGTTTACATAATCAGCTACTTTAGCAACAACACCTAAATCATGTGTGATGTAAATAACTGATAAATCTTTTTTCTTTTGAATATCTTGAATTAATTCAAGAATTTTAGCTTGGATAGTAACATCCAATGCAGTTGTAGGTTCATCACAAATTAAAACATATGGATCACAAGATAAAGCAATTGCGATAACAATTCTTTGTCTCATCCCACCAGATAATTGGTGAGGATAGTTTTTCATACGTTTTTCCGCATTAGTAATACCTACTAATTGTAATAATTCAACAGCTTTTTTATAAGCTTCTTCTTTTGGTGTATTGTAATGATGGATCATTGGTTCCATAATTTGATTTCCAATAGTCATTGTAGGGTTTAATGATGTCATTGGATCTTGGAAAACCATGGCAATTTTACGACCACGAATTTCACTTTGCATTTCTTTTTCACTTAATTGACAAATGTCTTTTGTGATTCTTTCACCTGTATTTTCATCTGTCCAAGTGTAGTTAATAGAACCACCATCAATCGAACCATTTCCTGCCATGATACCCATGATTGCTTTAGTAGTAACTGACTTACCTGATCCAGATTCACCAACGATAGCGATTGTTTCACCTTTATATAAATCTAAGTTAACACCACGAATTGCATTAACGATACCACTATCAGTTTTAAAAGAGATATTTAAATCTCTGACTTCTAATATTTTTTCTCTTTCTGCCATAATTACATCTCCTTCATAGTTGGATCAAGTGCATCACGAAGTCCATCACCAAATAAGTTGAAACTTAACATTAAGATAGAGAAAATAATAACTGGAATTACCATCATGTAAGGGTAAATAGTAATTGAGTTAAATCCATCATTAATTAATGTACCTAATGAAGCCATTGGAATTGGTAAACCTAAACCAACGAATGACAAGTATGCTTCATAGAAGATAGCATTTGGAATAGACATCATAATCATAATAATCATTTGACTATAAATATTTGGTAAAATTTCTTTAAAGATAATAAACATGTTACTAGCTCCTAAAGTACGTGAAGCTAAAACGAATTCTTCTTCTTTTACTCTTAAAACTTGAGCTCTTGTAATTCTTGACATACCAATCCATTCAGTAAATGATAAAGCCATGATAATTGTGAATAATGATGCTTTCATCACCATTAATAACAATGTTAATATTACTAAAGTTGGGATAGAGTTAATGATTTCTTGAATTCTTTGCATTACTGAATCAACTTTACCTCCGAAATAACCAGAGATTAGTCCGTATGTCATACCTACAATCACGTCAATAAAGATTGCAACAACGGCAATGAATAATGAATATCTTGTACCTGTCCAAACACGTACAAATAAATCACGACCATAAGTGTCTGTACCAAAGAAATGTTCAGCACATGGTGAGATACTTGCAATTTTTGTATTGATTGCATCAAATTCATATGATGAAAGCATTGGGGCAAAAATTGCGAATACCGCGATAACTAAAATACAAATTAAACCAATAACGGCACCTTTATTCTTTTTAAAACGATTTAAAGAATCTTTCCAAGCAGGAAGTGATGGAGCAACAACGTCTTTAGTAATGTCTTGTTTATCTCCAACGAATTCAAAATCGTCTGGTAAAAATTCAATCTTTTCTAAATCCATTATTAATCATCCTTTCCTAATCTAATTCTTGGATCGATAATTCCATAAGAAATATCAATAATTAACATCATGAAGATGTACATTGCAGCATATAAGAATGAACAAGCTAAAATGATATTGTAATCATTTGATAAAATACTATTAATTAATAATTTACCTAATCCAGGAACAGAACAAATTTTTTCAACAACCATAGTACCTGTCATTAAGTTTACTAAAATAGGTCCTAAAATTGTGATTACTGGAATTAAAGCATTTCTTAATGCATGTTTGAAAATTAAAGTTTTACGATCTAATCCTTTTGCTTTTGCAAGAGTCATATATTCACTTGTTAAAACTGAAACCATTTCAGTACGTGTAAAACGTGCAACGTTTGCAATAACACCAACAGATAAAGCTAAAATTGGCATAATTGATGATTTAATTGCATTCGATGAACTATATGAAGTTGGTAACAATCTTAATTTTGAAGCAAATAGTAATAAAATTAACATTGCGAATACGAATGATGGGATGGAAACCCCAATTACAGAAATAACTGTAGCAATTGTATCCCAAATTGTATTTTTATGTAATGCAGCAAATACTCCTAAGAACATACCAATAACTGTTCCAATAATTACTGCACATAAACCGTAAATCATAGATAATTTTGCAGCACTTCCTACAAGTGAAGATACTTGCATATCTTTATATAAGTTAAATGAAACACCGAAATCCCCTGTTAACATATTTTGAATATAACGTACGAATTGAACTGGTATTGGTTTATCCAATCCGTATTGAGCTTCAATAGCCGCTCTGGCTGAAGCACTTAATTTTTCATTGTTAATTGGAGAACCAGGTAAAAATTTAACCATTAAAAATAATACCATTAAAATAACGAATAATGTAATTAACGAAATAACTAAACGTTTTCCGATATATTTTAAGGTTGAATTACTCATCTTTTTTCCTCCTATATTTATTTAAAAAAGAAACACAATACAGAATACTATATTGTGTTGTCTTCTCTATGTTCTTTTTTCTAATTTGAACTATTTTGAAACATATTCGAATGTATATGGAACACCAACTGCTTTAATAACTAAGTTTTTAACTTTTGTATTTTGTAAAGTAGCAGTTCCTTTTTCGAATACTGGGATGTAACATAAATCATCCATCATAATTTTTTCTGCATCGATCGTTAATTGCCAACGAGCATTAGCATCAGTTTCACTGTTAACTTTTTCCATGATTGAATCAAATTCAGTATTTGACCAATGACCATAGTTGTTGTTGTTGTTAGTTAAAGCTAATGTTAAATAAGTTGTAGGATCACCATAATCAGGTCCCCAACGAGTTACTGATAAATCGAAATCTCCATTTTTTTGTTTGTTGTAGATACGATCTTGTTTAGTAGTAGCAACCATTTCAATTTTTAATCCTTTTAAGCTAGAGAAAGCATTTTGTAAATAAGTTGCAAATACATCCATTGGAGATTCATCTGTACCATAAGTTAATCTTAAAGTGATTTCAGATTTTCCTAATTCTTTTAATCCTTCATCTAATGCAGCTTGAGCAGCTTTTTTATCATATGAAGTATAAGTATCTGCTTCATCACGGAAATCTTTTCCTTCTGGAGAAATTGATAATCCTGATGGAACAAATCCTGAAGCAGCTTGTGAACCATCTTTTAAGACGTTTTCACATAAATCTTTTCTGTTAATAGCTAATGATAAAGCTTTTCTTACATTTAAGTTAGCTAAATCACTATTTTCTAAATTTGGTTGAATGTAGAATAAGAACCCTTCAGAAATATTCTTGAATGATTCATCTTTTTTATATTTATCAACTAAGTCAGAGTTGATGATAGCGAAATCAGTTTCACCTGCTTCGAATGATTGAGCAGCAACTTTTGGTTCTTGAACTAATTTCATTACTAATTTGTCGATTTTTACATCTTTAGCAGCATAGAATTTATCATTTTTTTCGAATTCAGCTACTGAACCTGGTTCCCATTTTGTCATAGTGAAAGCACCGTTAGCTAAAATAGAATCAGCGCTCTTACCATATTTATCACCTTGTTTTTCAGCGAATTTTTCGTTGATTGGGTAGAAACATGGGAATGACATTAATTCATCAAAGAATGAAACACGAGTAGTTGTTGTAACTTCTAATGTTTTGTCATCAACAGCTTTTACACCTAAAGAATTTAAATCATCATCAGTTAAATCTTGTTCTGCATCGATTTTGTCTGATAATTCTTGTGCACCTGCGATGTTAGCAATTCCATCACAGAACATGTAATAATAGTTCCCTTTGTTTTTGAAAATTCTGTGCCATGCATAAACGAAATCGTTTGCAGTAACAGGATCTCCATTAGACCATTTAGCATCTCTTAATTTATAAGTGTGTGTTAAACCGTCTTCTGAAACTTCTGAAGATTTAGCAATACCATATGTAGTAGTACCATCTTTAGCAGGTTTCATAAGCCCATCAATAATTGCATGTAATGCAGTAAATGAGCATCCGTCTTCGGCATCTGATGAGTCTAAGTTCTTGATATCTAGTTCACTTGAATAAGTGTATGTAGAAGAATCATCACCAGATCCTCCACAACCAGCAAGAGTTAGAGCCATCATAGCACAAAGTACCATTGAAAATAATTTTTTCATTTTTTCTCTTCCCTTCTATAAATCGCCTTTGTATACACTAATACGTATACAATAAAAATTTATGCTTTAATATTAGTACAATGCGATATAGAAGTCAACAAAAAAGACGAACTTTGTATACAAAATTGTATTAGTGTTTATACAAAAAATATATTTTTCAATCTACATTCAAGAATAAAATAGAACAATTGTTTTTTATACATTTATTTTTGGCGTATATATTAATTGGAAGACAACATATTTTTTTATTCTTTTTTAAGAAGAAACACAATACCGAAATATTGTGTTTCTGTTGATTTTATCGACTATTTTGATACATATTGGAATGTATATGGAACACCTACAGGTCTAATTACTAAACCTTTTACATCTTTATTTTGTAAAGTTGCAGTACCTTTTTCAAATACTGGGATGTAACATAAATCATCCATCATAATTTTTTCTGCATCAATCATTTCTTGCCAACGAGTATTAACATCAGATTCATTAGCAACTTTATCCATTAATGCATCTAATTCACTGTTTGTATATTTACCATAGTTATTACCATTAGTAGAAATACCCATTGTTAAATAAGTTGTAGGATCACCATAGTCAGGTCCCCAACGAGTTGTAGCTAAATCAAAATCACCATTTTTTTGTTTGTTGTAAATACGATCTTGTTTAGTAGTAGCTACCATTTCTACTTTAATACCATCTAATTTACTTAAAGCGTTTTGTAAATAAGTTGCGAATACATCCATTGGAGATTCATCTGTACCATAAGTAACTCTTAAAGTAATTTCAGATTTTCCTAATTCTTTTAATCCTTCATCTAATGCAGCTTGAGCAGCTTTTTTATCATATGAAGTATAAGTATCTGCTTCATCACGGAAATCTTTTCCTTCTGGAGAAATTGATAATCCTGATGGAACAAATCCTGAAGCAGCTTGTGAACCATCTTTTAAGACGTTTTCACATAAATCTTTTCTATTGATTGCTAGTGAGATTGCTTTTCTTACATTTAAGTTAGCTAAATCACTATTTTGGAAGTTTACTGAAATATAGAATAAGTAACCTTCATTAATTTGTTTGAATGAATCATCTTTTTTGTATTTATCAACTAAGTCTGAGTTGATTGGAGCGAAATCAGTTTCACCTGCTTCAAATGCTTGAGCAGCAACTTTTGGATCTTGAACTAATTTCATTACTAATTTTTCAATTTTAACTGTTTTAGCATCATAATATTTATCATTTTTTTCAAATTCAGCTACTGAACCTGGTTCCCAGTTTGTCATAGTGAAAGCACCATTTCCTAAAATAGTTTTAGCACTCTTACCATATTTGTCACCTTGTTTTTCGCAGAACTTTTCATTGATTGGATAGAAACATGGGAATGACATTAATTCATCAAAGAATGAAACACGAGTAGTTGTAGTAACTTCTAATGTTTTATCATCGATTGCTTTAACACCCATTGCATCTAAATCAGCATCTGTAATATCTTCTTCATTGTCAATTTTATCTGACATTTCTTGTGCCCCTACGATACTTGCAATTCCATCACAGAACATGTAGTAATATTGACCTTTCTTTTGGAAGATTCTATGCCAAGCATAAACGAAATCATTTGCAGTAACAGGATCACCGTTAGCCCATTTAGCATCTTTTCTGATTTTGTAAGTATGAGTTAACCCGTCATCTGAAACTTCAGAAGATGAAGCAACACCATTTACGACATTACCTTTCTTATCTGTTTTCATAAGCCCATCAATAACAGCATGCATTGCTGTAAATGAGCATCCGTCATCGGCATCTGATGAATCTAAGTTTTTGATATCTAATTCACTTGAGAAAGTGTAAGTAGATGAATCTCCTCCTGATCCCCCACAACCAGCAAGAGTTAGAGCCATCATAGCACAAAGCACCATTGATAATAGTTTTTTCATATTCTCTCTTCCCTTCTTAAATTATCTTTTGTGCAATAAATCGACATGTTGTATACAATTTATCGATTTATTAACTTCATAATAGTGGATTAGTCTTTAAAAGTCAATACTATTTTGCATATTTGTATACAATACAATATATTAATTTATTAATGTGATAGTTTTTTATTAAAAAAGACATAATATTCCTTATTATGCCTTTTCTCTTTTTATTCAGTTTTTTCTACATATTCAAAAGAAATTGTTCTACATGGTTTAATAACTAGATTTTTTACTTTTGGATTTTGTAATGTTGCCGCTCCTTTTTCAAAAACAGGAATATATGCATAATCATCTAATAAGATTTTTTCTGCATCTTTCATTTCTTGCCAACGTTTATTCACATCTGATTCAACCCCTACTTGACCTACAAGTTGATCATATTCACTATTAGACCATTTTCCATAGTTATTACTATTTGTCGATAATGCAATTGTTAAATAAGTTGTAGGATCTCCATAATCCGGTCCCCAACGTGTTACTGCTAAATCAAAATCCCCATTTTTTTGTTTGTTGTAGATACGATCTTGTTTAGTAGTAGCTACCATTTCTACTTTAATAGCATCTAATTTACTTAAAGCATTTTGTAAATATGTTGCAAATACATCCATTGGAGATTCATCTGTACCATACGTAATTCTTAACGTAATTTGATCTTTTCCTAATTCTTTTAATCCTTCCTCTAAAGATTCTTGTGCTTTTTTCTTATCATAAGATGTAAAGTTTCCAGAATCTTTTCTAAAATCAACGCCATCTGGATTCGTTGCTAAACCAGAAGGAATAAATCCTCCAGCTACTTGTGAACCATCTTTTAAGACATTTTCACATAAGTCTTTTCTATTGATTGCTAGTGAGATTGCTTTTCTAACATTTAAGTTAGCTAAATCACTATTTTGGAAGTTTACTGAAATATAAAACAAGAAACCATCATAAACTTGTTTAAAAGCTTCATCATCTTTATATTTATCTACCAAATCTGAATTGATTGGTGCATAATCTGTTTCCCCTGCTTCAAAAGATTGTGCAGCCACTTTAGGTTCTTGAACAAGTTTCATGACAAGTTTATTTAATTTAACATGTTTTTGATCATAATAGCTTTCGTTCTTTTCAAATTCAGCCACTGATCCTGGTTCCCAATTTGTCATTGTAAAAGCCCCATTTCCTAAAATTGTTTTAGCACTTTTACCATATTTATTTCCTTGTTTTTCAGCAAACTTTTCATTAATTGGGTAGAATGGTGGAAATGCAAGTAATTCATCTAAAAACGAAACACGTACTGTTGTTTTTACTTCTAATGTATAATCATCCAATGCTTTTACACCCATAGAATTTAAATCATCATCTGTAAGTTCTTCACCAGCATCTATTTTATCTGATAATTCTTGTGCTCCTTGAATGCTTGCAATTCCATCTGCAAACATATAATAATAGTTTCCTTTATTTTTAAAGATTCGATGCCATGCATAAACAAAATCATTAGCAGTAACAGGATCACCATTTACCCATTTTGCATCTTTTCTAAGTTTATACGTATGTGTTAATCCATCTTCTGAAACTTCTTCACTTTTCGCAATACCATACGTAATATTTCCTTTTTTATTTGTTTTCATTAACCCATCAATAACAGCACGGATAGCACGCAATGAACATTGATCATCAGCATCTGATGAATCTAAGTTTTTGATATCCAATTCACTTGAATAGGTATAGGTTGATGTATCTTCTTTACTGTTTCCCCCACAACCAGCTAAAGAAAAAATCATCAAAAAGCATAGTAATAATGATACATATTTTTTCATAATCTCCATCTCCCTTTATTCATATCTTTTTACTATGATTTAAAAATACACTAATTTATCCAAGAAGTCAAAGAATATGATAAAACTTGTATACAACAAAAAGCATAATAGCTTTTTTTACTATTATGCTTTTTATTTATTATTCAGTTTTTTCAACATATTGGAAAGATAAAACATTACATGGTTTAATCACTAAATTTTTAACCTTTGTATTTTGTAAAGTTGCTGATCCTTTTTCAAATACAGGAATACTTCCTAAATCTGTCATTAATACCTTTTCTGCTTCCAATAATTCTTGCCAACGAACACGTGCATCTGATTCTGATGCCGCTTGTCCCATATAATTATCAAAATCACTACTTACATATTTACCATAGTTATTACTATTTGTAGAAATATCAATCGTTAAGAATGTTGTAGGATCTCCATAATCCGGTCCCCAACGTGTTACCGATAAATCATAATCACCATTTTTTTGTTTATTATAAATACGGTCTTGTTTTGTTGTTGCTACCATTTCTACTTTAATTCCTTTTAACTTAGATAAAGAGTTTTGTAAATAAGTCGCAATAACATCCATTGGAGATTCATCTGTACCATACGTAATACGCAATTTAATTTCAGATTTACCTAATTCTTTTAATCCTCGATCTAAAGCTTGTTGTGCTTTTGATTGACTATAAGTAATATAAGTTCCTGACTCTTCTCTAAAATCTTTTCCATCTGGGCTTGTTGCCACACCTTTAGGAATAAATCCCGTTGCTGCAGAAGAACCATCTTTTAATACTTTTTCGCATAAATCTTTTCGATTAATCGAAAATGAAACTGCTTGTCTGATATTCGCATTAGCAAGATCTTCATTTTGAAAATTCACAGATAAATAATAAAGGAAGCCTTCTGGTACTTGTTTAAATGATTCATCATCTTTATATTTATCTACTAAATCAGAAGTAATTGGTGCATAATCCGTTTCTCCTGCCATAAATGATTGAGCCGCAACTTTTGGATCTTGAACAAGTTTCATCACAAGTTTTTCAATCTTTACAGTTTTTGCTTCATAGTAATCATCATTCTTTTTAAATTCCGCAATAGATCCTGGTTCCCAATTTGTCATAATAAAAGCACCATTTCCTAAAATAGCTTTTGCGCTTTTACCATATTTATCTCCTTGTTTTTCACAAAACTTTTCATTAATTGGGAAAAAGCATGGAAATGCCATTAATTCATCAAAGAAAGAAACACGTACAGTTGTTTTTACTTCTAAAGTATAGTCATCAATTGCTTTTACACCCATAGAATTTAAATCATCATCCGTAAGTTCTTCACCTGCATCAATTTTATCCGATAATTCTTGAGCCCCTTCAATGCTTGCAATTCCATCTGCAAACATATAATAATAACTTCCCTTTTTTCTAAAAATACGTTGCCATGCATAAACGAAATCATGAGCTGTTACAGGATCTCCATTTGTCCATTTAACATCTTTTCGAAGCTTGTAGGTATGTGTTAAACCGTCTTCAGACAATTCTTCACTTTTAGCAACCGCATTTACGATATTTCCTTTTTTATCTGTTTTTGTAAGTCCATCAATTACTGCATGAATTGCCTTGAGTGAACATCCATCATCTGCATCTGATGAATCTAAATTTTTAATATCCAATTCACTTGAATACGTATAAGTCGTTATGTCGTCTCCACTTGATCCACCACATCCCGTTAATGTTAAAACCATTAAACAACATAAAAATAATGAGAGTATTTTTTTCATATTTCCTTTCTCCTTTTTTATCTTCTCCTTCAACCATATCCCATTTTCTACACACCGTCAACAAAAATATGTATCCGCTTACATTTTTTATCAAAAAAAAGAAGTAGATTTCTCTACTTCATTATTTTACTACACTCATAGCAAGAGCTAAAGCCCCAACAACCCCAGCATTATCCCCTAATTCTGGATAAACGATATAATCTTTAATTTTATCAGTAGTCACTTCTTCTTTTTGAATATAACCATTTAAGAATTCTTGAGTATATTTATGAATCATTGGAAAAAGTTGTTTTTGATGCATAACACCACCACCAAGAATAATTTTCTTAGGTGAAAGAGTTAAAATATAATTTGCCATGGCTTGTCCAATATAATAAGCTTCTAAATCCCATGCTGGATGATCTTCTGGAAGTTCACTTCCTTTTACTCCCCATCTTTCTTCAATAGCAGGACCAGCTGCTAAACCTTCAAAACATGTTCCATGATATGGACATTTTCCTGAATATTTATCATCTTCTCTAACAATCATTTTCATATGTCCCATTTCTGGATGAAGTAACCCGTGTACAAGTTTACCACCAACAACGGCTCCTCCACCAATTCCTGTTCCAATTGTAAGATAAAGGGCACTGTCTAATCCTTTTGCCGCACCAAATGTTGCTTCGCCTAAAGCAGCCCCATTAACATCTGTATCAAAAGCCATAGGAATGTCATATCTTTCTTTTAAAGCACCCATAATATTATAATTGTTCCATCCTGGTTTAGGTGTTGTTGTAATATAACCATAAGTTGGACTTGTAAGATCTGGATCAATCGGTCCAAAGCTTCCTACACCTAATGCTTCAATTTCTTTTCCATCAAAGAATTTAAAAACATTTTCCATTGTTTTTTCAGGTGCTTCTGTAGGAAATGATTCTCTTTCTAAAACTTCTCCTTTTTCATTTCCAATACAAACTACAAATTTAGTTCCACCTGCTTCAATTGCTCCTAATTTCATTATTATATCTCCTTTTTTTCCTTTACTCTTATTTTAAACAACTCTGATTATAAAGTAAATATGCAATTATAAATTGAAAAAGAGTTACATGATTTAGACGATAAACCTAAATTCATGAACTCTTTTTTCATTAATTATCTAAATATCTTGTATAACGATCTACATGTAATAATCTTTTAGCATTATCTATACGTTCTTTAGTTGGAGGTTTTATTCCTTCTAATTGATAAGGAATCTTCAATTCTTCCCACTTAAAGACACCTAAAGTATGATAAGGAAGTATTTCTACACGGTAAACATTAGAAAGGGTAGAAATAAAACGATCTAATTCAATTAAATCTTCATCATAATCACTTCTTTTTGGAACAAGAACATGTCTAATCCAAATTGGTTTATCAATTTCAGATAAATATCTTGCCATATCTAAAATATTTTCATTACTTCTTCCTGTTAAAGTCTTATGTCTTTCATTATTGATCTCTTTAATATCAACAAGTAATAAATCTGTATACTCCATCAATTCTTTAAATTTTGAAAAGAACGGTTCTTCTCTAGTAAAACATCCACCACTGGTATCAATACAGGTATTAATACCTTCTTTTTTTGCAAGTTTAAATAATTCTAAAACAAAATCTATTTGAGCTAAAGGTTCACCACCACTAATAGTAATACCACCTTTTTTACCCCAATAGGTTTTATATTTCATTGCTTGTTGAAGCGCCTTTTCAGGGGTATATTCTTCATATTTCTTTGAACCCCATGTATCAGGATTATGACAAAACTGACAACGTAAAGGACAACCATGTAAGAAATAGATATAACGAACTCCCGGTCCATCTACTGAACCAAAGCTTTCAATTGAATGAATTCTGCCAATTGTTTCCATTTTTCCTCCGTAACAAAACAACCTCATAAGAGGTTGTTTTAATAAATATTTGATTGAATTATTGATTACATACGTTCATGACAAGTTCTTGCGATAACGTCTAATTGTTGTTCACGAGTTAAATCAATGAATTTAACAGCATATCCAGATACACGAATTGTGAAGTTTGCATATTCTTCTTTTTCTGGATGTTCCATAGCATCAATTAATTTTTCTGTACCAAATACGTTAACATTTAAGTGATGAGCACCTTGTTCAAAATATCCATCCATAACTTGTACTAAGTTATTAACTCTTTCACCTTCATCATGTCCTAAAGCATCTGGGTTGATTGTTTGAGTATTAGAAATACCATCTAATGCCCATTCATATGGTAATTTAGCAACTGAGTTTAATGAAGCTAATAAACCATTTTGTTCTGCACCATAAGATGGGTTAGCACCTGGTGATAATGGTTCACCTGCTTTACGTCCATCAGGTAATGAACCTGTAGCTTTACCATAAACAACGTTTGAAGTGATTGTTAAGATAGAAGTTGTTGGTTCTGAATCTCTATAAGTATGATGTTTTTTGATTTTAGCTAAGAATTCACCTAATAACCATACAGCGATATCATCAGCACGATCATCATCGTTACCATATCTTGGGAAGTCACCTTCAACTTCATAATCTACTACGATACCATCTTCATCTCTGATTGTTTTAACTTTAGCATATTTGATTGCGCTTAATGAATCTACTACATGAGAGAAACCAGCGATACCAGTTGCGAAAGTACGTTTAACATCAGTGTCAATTAATGACATTTGTGCAGCTTCATAATAATATTTATCATGCATATATTGAATTAAGTTTAATGTATTAACATAAAGATCTGCTAACCATTCCATCATTTGATCATAACGTTCCATAACTTCATCATAGTCTAAGTATTCAGAAGTAATTGGACGATATTTTGGAGCTACTTGATCTTTAGTTTTTTCATCAATACCACCATTAATAGCATAAGTTAAACATTTAGCTAAGTTAGCACGTGCCCCAAAGAATTGCATTTCTTTACCAGTTTGAGTAGCTGATACACAACAACAAATTGAGTAATCATCTCCCCATACAGGACGCATTACATCATCATTTTCATATTGGATTGAGCTAGTATCTACTGAGATTTTAGCAGCAAAACGTTTGAAGTTTTCTGGTAATGATTTTGTATATAAAACTGTTAAGTTTGGTTCTGGTGAAGGACCCATATTTTCTAATGTGTGTAAGAAACGGAAACAGTTTTTAGTAACCATTGAACGTCCATCAGTTCCTAAACCAGCAACTTCAAGTGTAGCCCATACTGGGTCACCAGAGAATAATTGGTTGTAAGAAGGAATACGTGCGAATTTAACCATTCTACATTTCATAACGAAATGGTCAACTAATTCTTGTGCTTCTTCTTCTGTAATTGTTCCGTTAGCTAAATCTCTTTCTACATAGATATCTAAGAAAGTAGAGATACGTCCAACTGACATTGCAGCACCATTTTGAGTTTTAATTGCAGCTAAGTAACCAAAGTATAACCATTGGAATGCTTCATGAGCATTTTTAGCTGGTTTAGAAATGTCATATCCGTAGATAGCAGCCATTTCTTTCATACCTTTTAATGCTTTTACTTGTTCAGCGATTTCTTCTCTTTTACGAATAATGTCTTCAGTCATTGATCCACTACCACAATGATTGAAATCATTTACTTTTTGTTCAATTAAGAAATCAACACCATATAAAGCAACACGACGATAGTCACCAACGATACGTCCACGTCCGTATGTATCAGGTAAACCTGTAATTACTTTATTATGACGAGCTTTTTTAATTTCTGGTGTATAAACATCGAATACTGCTTGGTTATGTGTTTTATGATATTTTGTGAAAATTTCATGTAATTTTTCATCTGGTTCATATCCATAAGTTGCAGCAGCTTGTTCTGCCATTTTGATACCACCATAAGGCATGAAAGCTCTTTTTAAAGGCTTGTCAGTTTGTAAACCAACAACTTTTTCTAAGTCTTTCATATCTTCATCGATATATCCTGGTCCATATGCAGTAAGTCCACTTACTACTTTAGTTTCACATTCTAAAACGCCACCTTTAGCTCTTTCTTCTTTTTGTAACTTTTGAAGTTTTCCCCAAAGCTTATTAGTTGCTTCAGTAGGATCAGCTAAAAATGATTCATCTCCATCATAAGGTTTATAGTTATCTTGAATGAATTGACGAGTGTTTACTTCTTCTTTCCAAAGTCTTCCTTTAAATCCATTCCATTCTTCATTGAATTTATCTGTTAAAGCCATTTTGTTTATTTCCTCCTAAATCAAAATTCCTTCATAATTATAGCACTTACATTTTGCATAGACAACAAAAACTTCAAGAAAATGATGAGCGCTTACATAATTACTTTACATGTTTACTATAACAGGAATCATTCCTAAAATCCACTCATATGCTCTTATAAATATTATTTATTTTTTCCTAGCTTTTCTAATTGATTTAGTATATAGTTTACATAGACATTTTAGGAGGCTTTTTTATGACATTATCAAATCAAGCTTTATCAAGCGCCGCTGATAAAGATTTAGAATTATCAAAGCAAGCATGTCAAGAAGCTGTAAATGAGGTTATTCAAAAAAATAATTTATCATTATCTACCCAATTTACACAAAATCTTGTTGTTCATCTTGCAATTGCAATACTTAGAATTAAAACAAATAATTACATTCCTTTAAGCCAAGGACAAATTACATCATATAAAGCAAACAAAAACTACGATTCAGCAGTTGAGATTTGTAACATTCTTTCTAAAAAATTCAATATTGAATTTCCTGAATCTGAATTAGCACTTATTTCGATGTATTTATCTAAAAATAATGTATTAGATGTTGAATTTAATGCCGGTGTTAATTTATTAGATGATGAAATTATTGAAGTTTTACAAAATACTTTAGATTCTTTATTTGAACAAAAAGGAATTGATTTAAGACATAACGAAAAATTGCTTGTATCTTTAGGATTACATTTAACACCCGCACTTGATCGTTTATTAGAAGATTCACAAATCGAAAATCCTTTAACAGAAAAAATCAAAGAAAGACATCCTAAAGAATTTGCAATGGCAGAAATCTTAAATGATGCTATTGAAACAATCTATCATAAAAGATTTACAGAAGATGAAGTTGCATACTTTGCTTTACATTTCATTGTTTCAGCAAGACAAAAATAAGAAGCTCAATCAAAAGCTTCTTATTTTTTTATAAATACCTTCCCGTTATACTTTCCTTATTATTTTGTCAATCATTCCAATAGCAACAATTCTTTCACCATCAGGCCCCATATCAATAACATTTAAAAAAGTTGAATAGCTTTACTATCCAACTTATTTTTCAACTAAAGAACATCCTGCGCTTGTACCGATACGATCTGCCCCTGCTTCTACAATTTTAACCATGTCTTCATGCGTTCTCACTCCACCAGCAGCTTTTACTTTCGCTTTTCCTTGAACCGCTGCTTTCATGATTTGAACATCTTCAATTGTAGCTCCTCTTGTAGAGAATCCTGTACTTGTTTTTACATAATCAGCTTTTGCTTCAACACATAATTCACACGCTTTTTTAATTTCATCTTCTGTAAGTAAACATGTTTCTAAGATAACTTTAACAAGTGTTCCATTAGCAGCTTCTACAACAGCTTTTACATCATCTCTTACTAAATCATAGTTTTTATCTTTTAAAGCTCCGATATTCATCACCATATCAATTTCATCCGCACCATTAGCAATGGCATCTTTCGTTTCAAACGCTTTAACTGCACTTGTATTAGCTCCTAGTGGAAAACCAATAACTGTACAAACATTAACATCACTGTCTTTTAAATAATCTGCACAATAAGCCACATGACAAGGATTAATACAAACACTCGCAAATCCATATTCTATTGCTTCATCACAAATTCTTTTTACTGTTTCTAAAGGTGTATCTGCTTTTAAAACAGTATGATCAATCATTTTATTGTAGTTCATTTTCTTCTTCTCCTTCATAAACTCTTTTTATTGCTTTTAAAGCTATTGCTTTATCGCCTTCATAATCTCTTTGCCCAACTTCCAAAGATATAAACTTCTCATGTCCTTTTCCAAGTAATAGAATCACATCTCCGGGACTTGCTTGTTCAACTGCTTGTTCAACGGCAATCGCTCTATTAGTAATAATAATACTTGGAATATCCGTAATTGCTTCTTGAATTTCTTCACAAATATCTTCTACTTTTTCACCTCGATCATCTAATTCTGTTAAAATAACATGATCTAGATAACGATTAGCAAGCTCACCTATCTTCTTTCTTCTAGCAATATGCCTTTTACTTGGTGCTCCCAATACTGCAATGATTCTTCCTCTTGAAACACGATCTGCAAATTTAAACACGTTTTCAAAATCTTTTGTATGGCAACAATAATCTACAATAATCGTAATATTATGACGATTTGGAATAATTTCCATACGTCCATCAACCGGTTCAAGTTCTCCAATGGCTTCAATAATCATACGATCATCAAAACCAAGCCCTACTAAAGCACCAACTGTAGCTAATACATTATAGATATTAAAATCGGCAATCACTGGACAATTAATATGATATTTATTTCCTTTTAATAACAAATCAAATTCACTATGATCAATATAAAGTTCAATATTTTTAGCCATGATTTCACTTTCATTTTTAATACCATAGGTCATAATTCTTGCTTTTGTTGCATTTTTAAATTCTTCAAAAACTTCTTCATCTTTATTCAATACAGCAATTGAATTTGTAGATAACATTGAAAATAATTTCTTTTTACTTTCAATATATTGTCTTCTTGTTCCATGAAAATCTAAATGTTCATCTGAGATATTCGTTAACACCGCAATATTAAAATCTACCGCATCAATTCTTTTTAGTGCAAGACCATGACTACTTGCTTCCATGGCTACCACTTTGACGCCACGTCTTGCCATATCAAAAAGTTTCTTTTGGACATAGAGTGTTTCTGGTGTTGTATAAGGACATTCTTCTTTAATGCCATCATATTCAAGTGATATTGTTCCCATATAAGCTGCTTTACAATAATGATCCATAACATTTTTAACCATTGAGGCAACCACTGTTTTTCCACTTGTTCCCGTCACCCCAACAATACGCATTTTTTTACTTGGATAATCATAAAAAACATTTGATACACGATTCAATTCATCTAAAGGATCCGCTACACGAATGTAAATAATTCCTTGTTGCTTTTCAATATCCTTACTATGAACAATAACCTTTGCCCCTTGAAAAATTGCATCATCAATATAACGATGTCCATCTACACTTAATCCTTCAATACAAAAGAAAATAGAATAGGGTTTTACATATCTTGAATCACTATGAATTGAATAGATTTTCATATCATTATCAATATCAAACAGCTCATTTAAACGTTTCATTATACCACTCTTCCAATTAATATTTCATCATATGAATCAATTATAACATTCTTCAATTGACCTATCAATTGCTTGTCACTTGGAACCTTTACAAGTAAATAATTATCACCATGTCCAACATAGTAACCATTTTCTTCTTTTTCAAAAAGAACTCTTAAAGTCTTTCCAATTTGAGACTTTGCATAATTTTCATTTAATTCATGAGATAAAGCAATCAAACGATTTACTCTTTCATGTTTAATTTTTTCATCCACTTGCACCATGCGTGCTGCTGGTGTTCCTTTTCTCATTGAATAAGGGAATACATGAAGTTGCGTATAACCTACTTTTTTAATAAATTCGTATGTTTTTTCAAATTCCTCTTCACTTTCTCCTGGGAAACCAACAATAACATCTGTAGTAAAGACAATATCTGGAACAAGTTTTCTAATTTTAGATAACTTTTCATAATATTGTTCACAATTATATTTACGATTCATACGTTTTAAAGTTTCATCACAACCTGCTTGTAATGGCACATGCAAATGATCAACAATAATTTTAGATTTTGAAATTAAATCAATAATCTCATCAGTAATTTGACTTGTTTCAATAGAAGAAATACGAAGTCTCTTTAATCCTTCAATCTTTACAAGATCAACAAGGAGATCATAAAAACTATAATCTTCTAAATCTTCCCCATAACCTGCTGTATGAATTCCTGTTAAAACAATTTCTACATACCCTTTAGTTACAAGTTCTTTTGCTTGTTTAATAACGCTTTCTGGTTTTCTTGAACGTACTCTTCCCCTTGCATAAGGAATAATACAATACGTACAAAAATTATTACATCCATCTTGAATTTTTAAATAAGCTCTTGTATGTAAAAAACGATCAATATTTAAATCTTCAAATTTTCTTAATTGTTTTACTTCTGATACTTTCACAATTCTTTCATGAGTTTCTTGAAATTGTTCAACTAAATTCACAATTTCATTTCTAAATTGTGTTCCTAAAATAATACTAACTCCGTCAATCGCTTCAATATCTTGAGGAGCCACTTGACTATAACATCCCACAACACAAATTGTTGCGGCAGGATTTTTACGAATCGCTTTACGAATCATTTGACGCGACTTACTATCACCTGTATTAGTAACAGTACATGTATTAATCACATAAACATCTGCTTCTTCTTTAAAATCAACTTCTTGATAACCTGCTTCTTCAAACATATTCAACATTGCTTGAGATTCATAAGAGTTGACTTTGCATCCTAATGTATGAAATGCTACTTTCATTTTTTCACCTACTTTAATTTCTTTATTATTTTTTTATGTATTTTATCACTTATATAATTTAATTCATGGAGTTGCTCAATAAATTGTTGAGGTTGATGATAATATGTCATAACTTCTCTGACATCTTCTAAATTGATATTTCCTTGGAAATATTTATCAACAATTGGAAAACAATCGACCATATGATATGTTTCCTTATCAAAAAGATAGATTTTCTTTAATTCATCATAATAGTAATATTCATAATTTTCATCTTCCGCAATTCCTTTTAAAGAAGAAAAAGCAGAACGTAATACTATTAATCCATATAATTGATAAGGTTGTTCAATATCTCTTGGATATTCTTTTACATAAAGTTTATGTTGCTTTAAAGTCATCAACATATAATTCTTTAAATATCTTTCATTAATAAAGGGTTCTAAATGAGGAATCATAATAATTTGATCTTCATGCTTCATTAACTTTAGTTCCTTTAAAACATCACTTAAAATACTATTAAACATTTTTTGTTTTTCTTCATAATTTAAATATTGAATAGCATCTTGTGTTTCATAGGCAAATCTTTTATATTCTTCCTCTATTTTATTTTTATTAAATATACTATTTAAGACAACTTCATATTTAAACATTTCTTCTTCGTTTGTCATTTTAAAAGTAAAGCCATCTTCTACAAAAACTTCTTTTTGTCCTTCAAGAAAACGAAACAAATCACATTTTTTATATTTTAATTCTAAACCATATTTCTTTAATAATTTCATCATTTAACTAACTCCCTTGTATAACCTATCACACTCATTAAATAAAGTGGAGCTGTTTCGCTTCTTAAAATACGATTACCTAAAGAACAACATTTCACACCCATTTCATTAAGTTCTTTGATTTCACTTTCATCAAAGCCCCCTTCACAGCCAACAATAATCATAAGGGAATTCCCTGTTTGAATTTGTTGGAGAGTATGAAACAATTCACCATGCTGATGTTGTTTAGCTGTTTCTTCATAAGCTACTAAATTATAATCTTTTAAATATGGTTTTAATTCTTTGATTGTTTTTACTTCTTCAATAGAAGGAATTTGATTTCTTCCTGATTGTTCACTTGCTTCTTTTAGGATTTTTTGATAGCGGGGAAGTTTTTTATTAAATTTTTCTTTTTTAAGTTTGACAACACATCTTTTTGAACTTAATGGAATAATATGATGAACCCCTAATTCACAGGCTTTTTGTAATACAAATTCAAATTTATCCCCTTTTGGAAGAGCATAAACCAATGTTACCTCAATATCTAATTCATTATTAATATCTAATTTTTCAATTGGTAAGATAATTCCTGCTTGAACATCTTCAATCGTACATAAATATTGGATATGATTTAAATCAACACATATAATTTGATCACCACTTCTATTTCGCATCACTTTTTCAATATGATGTTGATCTCCACTTTCAATTTCAAAAGCTTTATTTAATTCAATACTTTCATTTACAAAATATTTTTGCATTGTCTTTCACCCCAACATATTCTAGCATAATATTCTCCTAAGACAAACATTTTTATTTCGATTCAGATAATGTCAAAAAAACCTCCTTGTCTTTAGACAAAAGAGGTCTTATTCTCATTATTTTTTAGTAAAGGTTTCATTGCTTTATAAACGGCCAATGAAACAACTGCTGCCAAGATAGCTTCTAGAATACCATTCGTTGTAACAACACCTAAAAGTAATCCAATAAGTCCTGAATAGGCAACATTTAAAGAACTTGCATAAGCATTTCCAAAGAATACATAGATTCCCGATAAAACAAGAACTGTATTCGTCAGTGCCCCTACCAGTGCACCTGCTAGAACACCGCTATTTTCATGTCCTTTATTTTTCATTATTCCAAAAATTAAACCGGCTAGATAGCCTAGTAAAATACGTGGAACAAAAGCAATCAACAAACTTTTATAATTTCCACTAATTGTACCTATTGTCACAAAAGGTGAAAAACAAAAAGAAGTGATTCCTGGTTGAATGGTTGCCTTGATCATACTTGTCAGACCAAAAACAAAACCTAATTCAGCACCCGCTTTCTTTCCTAAAATAATACCCGCAATAATAACAGGTATGTGCATCGTTGTCGCATTAAGTGGTCCAATTGGAATATAACCAAGTGGTGTGACAACGAGGATGATTTCAATCGCTAAAAATAAAGCCATTGAAGTCATGTACTGTGTCTTTTTTGACTTCATCATTTCCTCCTACTGTCGCTCATAAAAGATGCAACGTTTTTTTTGGTATTCACCATTTCGAATGTCTTAATAAAAGTCTTTCGATCTCTTTTAATATCAAAATAAGTGAACGAGAGAATTATATGACAAAATCATCTATTTTTCAAATCAGAATAAGCTTTTAAGCCATAAGCACTTTCTGCCTTTAAAATGGCACGTTTAATACACATCGATGTTACTTCACTTGCAAGAACACCCACCGCATCCACCATTCCTTCAACTTCATTGGTACTTAAGACAAAAATAGTATCCCCATCACTCATAGTATGAACTGGTTCAATAGAACGGGCATAACCATCATGACAAATTCCTGCCAGTTTTGTACATTGTGCTTTATTTAACTTGACATTAGTAACAATACATCCAATTGTTGTATTACCATCAGGAAGTTTTCGAATTTGATCCATTTGTTTCAATAAAACATCTTTAGTAGAAATAACTTGTTGTGTCTTTTTATCATAAATTCCTGCCAACATTTCATGACTTTCATGATCAACTACATTCCCACAGGCATTGACAGCCACAAGTCCTGCCACTTGAATAGCACCTACTTGTAAACCATAAGTTCCTATACCACCTTTCATGGCATGATCGAAACCTAAAAGTTTACCAACACTGGCTCCACAACCAGCACCATAGTTTCCTTCTTTGATTTCATTATTTTCACTATCTTTACAAGCTAGATAGCCCATATGTTTATCCGGTCTCACATGAGGATTTCCTACTGATAAATCAAAAAGAGAAGCCCCACAAACAATCGGTACTCTCGCAACTGACATATCAAAACCAACACCATGTTCTTCTAAATACTGCATGGCTCCACTTGCAGCATCTAAACCAAAAGCACTACCCCCACTTAACATCACCGCATGAATTTGTTGAACCATATTAATTGGATTGAGTAAATCGGTTTCTCTTGTTGCTGGTCCACCACCACGAACATCAACACCCGCTGTAGCTCCTTTTTCAACTATTACGACACTACATCCTGTTGCTGCTTGTATATCTTCAACTTGTCCTACTTTAACACCAGAAATATCTGTGATTTTTATTTCTTTCATTATTTCACCTTTTTTCTTATTTTACTTTAACACCTAAAATTCCAATTAAATCAACCGCTTGAAAATCATTAATAACAAGATTCTTTAAACTTTGTAAATCAAACAAAGCTCCTTGAATTTGACAACTTGATACATCTAAACCTTTGTGATGTAAAGAAGTAAGTTCACATCGTATTAAAGATGTGTCCTTTAATTCTATTTTTTTACAATGCGTATCATAGAAAGAAGCTTCTTGTAAATCAGTATGTTTAAAATAAACATTTTGAAGTGATGAAGAAGCATAATTACTGTATCGTCCTTGACAGTTTTCAAAAAGCACATCTTTTAAATTCGTTTCAATAAAAGTGGTTCCTATAAGTTTACAGTTTTTAAATTGAACACGATTTAAATATTGATGATCGAAGTTTTGATTTGATAAATCGCATTTATCAAAAGTCACATCAATTAAATCAATATGATTTAATTGAATGGTATTAAAATCAATATTTTCAAAAAGACAACCATCAAAAGTAAGATGATCTAAATTAATTTCTCTTTCATAATTTTCATCAATATGAATATCTTGAAACTTCATTTCTTTCAAACATTCATCAAATGTTGTCTTTTCAATATAACTAAGCTTTGGTTCTATTAATTTCATCTTGTCTCCTTTTTAAAGAATTCCAAAAACTCCAAAATTCTTTATCACCAATCATACCATTTTTACATAAAATAATATAATCTTCTTTTTGCCATGTATAACATACTTTCGTTTCTTGAAATCCATTTCTTAAATAGAATTGTTTTCTTTTAATTCTTTGTTCCTTGTTTTTACATTCTTTAATTTGTTCAATATCAAGCATGATCCTATTTGAAACATATTCTTTAGAAAGATCTTCTAAAATCATACTACCATATCCAAGATTTCGATATTCTTCTTTAACCGCAAGATAGAGAATACTTACAATTTGATGATGGATACATAATATGGTAAAGCCAATAAGTTTTTCTTCTTGATAATAACCATAAATAATTCCTTTATGAAGATCATCAAAAAGCCAAATTAAATCGGTTTGTTCGTTTTTAGGAAAAGCTTGTTGGTAAAGTGTTCTTATTTCGTTTATTTCTTCACTATGGAAATCAATTTGTTTTCTAATCATTTTAAAAAACTCTTAATTTCTTAAGAGTTTAAATAAGACCTTTTTCTTCTAGTTGTTTTAAGCAATAAGCAATCCCATTATCATTATTTGATAAAGTAATATAGTTTGCTCTTTCTTTTACTTCATCAACTGCATTTTCCATAGCAACACCATAACCACAATATTCAATTAAAGATAAATCATTATATCCATCACCAAAAGCAATTGTTTCTTCTTGTTTAATTCCTAATTTCTTACATAAAACATCTAAAGAAGCTGCTTTATCAATTCCATTAGCCATACATTCAATAAAGTAAGGATCACTACGATAGATAGACATCTTACCTTCATAAGGTGCTTTAAATTCATCAAGGATTTGTGCAACATATGCGGGTTCTCCAGTAATTAATACTTTATTGACATCAAAGTTCACTTCTTTTTTAAATTCTTGAACATGTTTGATATTCATTTTTGTTGTAAAGCTTTCTAATTGAATCCAATGATCACCAATATCTTCTGTAATAATTTCAGTCGCATTGTATGTAAGTGGTGATAAACCAAAAGCTTTTGCACGATCATACATTTCATGAGCTACTTCACTTGAAAGAGTTTGTTCATAAACAACTTCATTTGTTTTATAATCTAAAACTCTTGCCCCATTGAATGATAATAAATATCCTCCAACTTTATCTAAAGTTAATTCTTTTGCTTCTTTAAAGATACCAGCTGTTGGTCTTCCTGAAGCTAAAACAATGATAATTCCTTTTTGTGCTAATTTAATAAGTTCTTGTTTTGTTTCTTCTAAAATATTTTTATTTTTATCTGTTAATGTTCCATCTAAATCTAACGCTATTAATTTATACATTTTTATACCTACCTTTTGCGTTTATTATAACAAAGACACTAAAAAAACAAAACTTATTTCTTAAAAAGAAAAAGAAGTCTAACATTGTGTTAAACCTCTCAAATAACTTTCTTAAAAATCTAAAGCTTCTTTCACTTTATCAATTGGCATATCTTGATCTGTCCATAATTTAAATGAAGCAGCTCCTTGATAAAGCATCATTCCTAAACCATTAATTGTTTGACATCCAACTTTTTCAGCTTCTTCTAACAATTTTGTTTTTTCTGGCATATAAATAACATCAGAAACAATTAAATCTTTTCTTAAATAAGAAGTATCTGGTAAAACCATTTGTCCTTCTAATTTACCCATTCCTACATTTGTCGCATTTGTGAAGATTGCTGATTCATTAATTTCTTTTCTTAATGTTTCATGATCATTTAAATCAAATAATTGTGCTTTACATTCTGTTTGTGAACTAATTTTTTCAACATTTTCTAAAGCACGATCCCATGAAGCATCTTTAATATTAAAAATACTGATTTCTTTAACACCATCTAATGCAGCTTGCATGACGATTGCTGTTGCAGCTCCCCCAGCACCAACAATTGTCATCTTTTTACCAATGATATCAATTCCTTGATCTTTTAAAGCATTCATATAACCTGTACCATCTGTAATTGTTCCAGTTAAAACACCATTATCATTAATAACTGTATTGATAGCTCCACACATTTTCGCAATTGGTGTGATATGATCTAAATATTGACCAATAGATGTTTTATAAGGCATAGAAACATTCCATCCTCTTACATTTAAAGCTTTGAAACCTTTAACCGCATCTTCTAATTGATCTGGTTGAATATCGAAAGCTAAATAAGCATAATCTAAACCTAATGCACGGCATGCAGCATTGTGCATCACTGGTGATTTAGAATGTCTAATTGGTGTAGCAATAAGTCCTAATAATTCTGTATGTCCTGTAATTCTTTTTTCCATTTTTATTTCCCCCATATATACTAATAAAAAAGTCTCTTCATCCCATAAGGACGAAAGAGACCATCGCGTTACCACCTTACTTCGTTATTATCTCACAATAATAACCTTACTAAGTACCTACATACTCATACACGTTAACGGGTGTCACCGGAGATATCTACTTACTTCAATATTCTACTCCAAGAGGAATTCAATTATCAAACATAACTTTTTTTCACCAACCAAAAGCTCTCTACCTATGTTTTAATCATCTACTACTTCTTTTCACTGTATTTATTTGTATTAAACCACTTCATCATTTATTTGTCAAAGATTTTTATAAGCATATTGCAAAATATCGCCCCTCATGGGACGATATTTATTTTAATCTATTTTCTTTTTTCTAATATAAGTTAAAACAACTAAACTTCCTATCAATAATAAAGCAATACCTATAATATTTTCATCATCACCTGTTTTTACTTTTTTA
>ERZ812616.1086-NODE-1086-length-32243-cov-13.932584_pt1 | contig 32243 bp, 37 predicted proteins | sample MGYA00376249_ERZ812616 | MGnify/ENA primary metagenome ERZ812616 (study PRJEB26924, sample SAMEA4378265) | human gut metagenome | biome: human gut; feature: human-associated habitat; material: faeces | place: China | collected 2013 ...
ATCCATGTAATAATAGACTTTATTTTTTAGTTTACTTACTTCATCATAACAATTATATGCCTCTACGCAATCTTTGTTGTCCGAACCAGTGAGCATAAATTCATCATGTAAATCTTCAATATCCAATGCAAATCCTGCCTCTCTATCATTCAAGCAGTCATTTATCAAAAACAATTCATATACACTAAATTCACATAAAGCACTGCCTTTCTTTATACTTATTTTTTTTAATATCTTTAATAAAATTAACAAAATCATAAGACATATCATTAATATTACAAATAAAAATATATAATTGCATTCCCACATATTCTTCTTTTCCTTTCATTAAAAATCATTATAAAATGGTATAGAAATAATCTGCAAATCATTATTAATCTGTACCCATGCCCTACCTTTTTCAAAACCATTTAATTTACGATCAAAAATCATGCTATAACTTTCTTTAGATGCCTTACCAACAACGACACGACAGGCGAAGTTATCTCTTATAGCTCCGTCTATATATTTTGCATCTGCTCTCTGCATAGTTACAATCAAGAAATAACCTGCTGCACGACCAAGCCATATGATTTCACTTACCAACTTTTTAATAACTGTCTGTTCTTTTTTATCAGCTGTTTCTATAATCGTTAAATATTCATCAATCAATAAAAACACTGGTTCCAGACTTTCATCTTCAAAATAATTATAAATTCCTCGTTGAACCATAGAATCATATCTCAATTGCATTTCATCTTTGAACATTTCTAAAGTTAAAATAATATTACTTTTATTGGAATCATTCGCACAGTATTGCTTAAACATGCTCTTAACCTTGCTATAATCTATCTTTTTACCATCAATACACCATACATCATAGCCTACGTTAAATATTTCCTTAAGCAAATATCTTATAAAAACAGATTTTCCCTGCCCAGTTTCACCTAACACCAAAATATGAGGATATTCTGCATAATTCCACGTCAACAAACCTTTATGATACGTACCGATAGCCATACTGTACTTATCAATAGATGTTTCATAAAGGGGCTCCAATTTCATGTAAACAACAAAATGAAAATAACCTTTTTTTGTTGTTAAATTACTCATTCCATAATCACAATGAATATCAACAGAATTTCTAAATTTCTCATATTCTTCTTCATTCACTTTTCTCAAAAATCTTAGCTTAACATATATACTCTTGTTATCATAATCATAAAGACATTTTAAAGAATGTTTCCCTTTCTCATTGACAGTATCATAATTACTGCATTCTATACGTAAGGTATTTAATATATTTAAAACCTCAAAATATCGGTTATGTTCTTTTGTGATTTTGGACTTTAAAAAATGTATACACATCAATGGGCTTTTCAAGAGATAAAACGTAAATGTAGGGATATTGCAAAGTCTCATTTTTTTATAAATCATATCAAATCCCCTCTTCCAGCACTTCCAATTTATGCATATTTACCTTTATATCATTATCTATTTTAACAATAGCCTGATTAATTTCAGTAACACGAGTTTCCTTTGCTTTCTTTTCCTCCTCACTCATTTTATTAATATTAGCCAATTCGTCTTCTAAAGCCTTTTTTTGTGCTTTAAACGTTTCATTTTCGTTATTTAAGGCTTGTTTCTCTACAAGATAGTTATTATCCAATTCCTTAATATCTTTCTTCTCAAAGTCACGATAATCAATTATAAAATCATAACTTATACCGCCTTTTGTTATTTTAAACTTAAGGTAATAAGTATCGCTTGGCATTCCAAACTGTAGAATATAATCAGTTATCAAAACCATAGAATCCTCTTCTTCAGGAATTGCTTTTCCTTTTATCAAACTCATAGGCATTTCATTTCCAGCATCTGTTTTAATATCAAATTCTATTTTGTCATTACTTTCTGCAATACAAACCTCTTTAAATGTAATTTGAGCCACATTTGTTTCACCATTCCAATAATACCCCTCATTCAAAGTCACAATCGTATCTTTAAAAGACATTTCATTTTTAGTATTCAACGTCATTCTATCACGTCCATCAGGTAACCAAAATTTTGTCGATACAAAAAAGCACAATATACATAAAATTAAAATTGTACCAAAGATAAACGGCTTGTTATAACCGTCTTTAAGAATAATATAGCCATTATCCTTTTTATTAAAAAAATTCATCATTCTTTTATCTCCTTTCAATAAATTCTCCTAATATTGTATAAAGCCCTAGCCCAATATTCGGACGTCAACACTTTATCAACTCTTACAACAGTACGCTCATTGGGTGCATGTACCATCATACCATTACCAATAAAAATACCAACATGAGAAACATAAGTAGGATCAGTTTTAAAAGTCATAATATCACCTGGCTGTAATTCATGAAGTTTGACTTCTGTACCCATCTTTGATAGCTCTTGAGCTGTCGTTCTTGTAAATGTAACACCATTTTCATTGCACGCCCACCATACAAGACCGCTACAGTCAAATTCATCAGGACCCTCTGCACCCCATACATATTTACAACCTCTTTTACTTAATGCCGATTTTACAATCTTATTTCCTAGCTCACTATCTCCAGTGGGCTCATAATTATCAAAATCTCCCTGTATCCCATCATCAGGCATATCACTCGCATTGTTTGATGTTCCTGAACTCGAAACACTCGCAAACAGTATCACAATCATAAAAAAAGGAAGAAAAAAGAGTATAAGAATTTTCTTCATATACTCTATGCTCCTCCACCAAAATATTGTTTTTGAAAATTATTAACAATTGATGTTATATAATACTTTTCCCTTTGATCATCAATAACTAGGAATTTTCTTTCTCCATGCTGTCCTTTTTTAAATGTACTGACAATTTCAACATCTGTTGCGTTCATTCCTTTCACAATATTAGGTAAATCATTTAAGGACGCACCGTCTGTCATACCAACAAACTTATTCGTGCAGAGCGAAAATATTTGTCCTAAATATGATTGCTCATTTACACCAGCAGATACTTTTTTACGTGTTTCATCATAAGTATGAATAACTACCCCCAAACCAGCATATGCCTTTCTCATATATTTTAATAAATTGATTAATTTTAATAAAAAGCCTGTATCTTCAGCATATTCCAACAATTCATCAACACGCAAACCATACGTATAATATGGTCTTTTCAATTGATAAGGATATACTCCCATTTCTTTCATCTTTGCGTTATTCTTTTCTAGATTCAATCTCACAGCCATAGAAACATAATCAATCAACAATGACACATAAGCTGACTTAATTTTATTATCCTGAACCTTATCAAAAAATGAAATATCAAATATAAATGATTTTGTTAAATCAAAAGCCATGTTTGTTTTTTGGTTATAAATAAAGCCATATTTTTTTAACATATTTCCAAATGATAAACGCAGATTATATATATCTTTCTTTGCCTCATTTTCATATATACCTTTTTTCCATTTTTCATCAATTCGCTTTTGAATATCGCTTAAAACAAACCAATCTTCATTAGATAAATCATGTATATTTTTACCTAAAACACAATCTTCAAAATACCTTATACATTCTCTTTCAAAATGATCTAAAACATTTTTACGGTCTTCATTTGCTGATGTTTTAAACGTTTCTACCAATACAGCAATTTTACTTGTTATATCTGTATTTGTAATCATTCCATCATCATTCAAAGTATAGAACATTTGACATACATTCACTGTATTTCTATCATCTATAGAAACAATTGGTATCTGTTGCTTTTGTGCATATTCATTGTATTCTCCGTGTATATCAAAAGCATGAAAAGTATGGTTGCCTAAGCAAGAATAACCCTCTTCAAGAGCTTTTAAAAATGCTGATTTCCCAGCACCCATGCCACCAATAAGAATATAATTATAACTGTTATTTCTAAATGAATACAAATCAGGACAATAAAGACCATTTGCTGTATAACCAATTAGACTGCCGTATTCGTCCACTTTACTGATTTCACTTTTTAAAAGTATGTCAGCCAATGTTGAAGATGCAACCATCTTTTTAACTGGATTAGAAATATCCGTTAAACTTTTCACATCACTTTCAAGGTCATTTGTTTGTATATATGCTTTCATCTTTCTAGAAATTAATTTTGTAATCACTTCATCTATTTTATTTTGTAGTTTTTCCAAAGTTAAAGCAGATACATAAAGTCTTACCGTTATGAGTTTAACCTCCTCATTCGTTTTTGTTAAATAATGATCAAAAGTATTAATTTCTTTTATTTCCCTTACCTTTTCCTTTGTTGTTCTCAAACTTTTTGTATCATCTATAGCTTCGTCATTGTGCTTGATAATTCTTTCAAAGTTTGTTGAAAAATCTAATTTTGACATATGCTCTGCATCAATTGTCACAAAAATATCCTTATCAGTTGTAAAAGCACTTAAAAAATCTATTTTACTTTCTTCAGGATAATCAAACAGCTGTAAACACGTGTAATATCTGTTTGCATGAATATAATATAACTCATGCCAAGAGTAAAAAGAATGCGAAGTTATTCGATTTAATGTATCATAATTCAATTTATTAACAACTATCGCATTTTTAGCTTTATACTCCTTAAATTTCATTTTATACTTACTCAAAAACAATGCTATCCCCCCTTAATGGATCATTATTGATTCTTTCTAAAAAATTCAATAAAGTTTCTCCTTGCAAATTATATATATTTAAAAATGTACTCGCTAATTCTTCAAATTTATAAATACTATCCTCAACAAATATATAAGCTGTACAATAAGAAACTTTTTCCATAGTCTGCATAATCATATACCTATTTACGCACACCTCCGACAAAGTGCTATCTTCCTGCAACTCATTTACACGTTTTTTTAATAATTCCATATTTCTGCTAAGCATATTTTTTTGTTCATTTAACAACCAAAATTTCAACTTTCCATGACATGAAGATAAAAGTTGTGTTAACTGTCTTTTATTCTCCGCATCAATTTCAGGAGACAACCCCATAGGAACCTTAAATGAGAACTTATAAATTTTACCCTTTATTTTACTTTTTGTTAAAACAACATTTTCCTGTATATCAACTACAGAATTATATTCAACACTTTCTTTTTTTAAATAATCTTTTTTGTCATGAGAATGAACAACATATTCACCACTATGTTTAAAAATATTTTTCATTAATTTATATACCTCCTCATTTGTCTCAAATAATACTTTATACAAATCATTATCCGTTGTGCACCATTTTTACCATAATTTGATTTATTGGGATATAAAAGATAAACAACAATGCTTACAAGAAATAAAATAGCTGGTATTGAAAAATTGCTATGAACATATTCATCTACAATATGTGAACCAATCATAACAACACATAATATTATCATCATTGTGCCAAAGCTAAAACTATCAGTACTAAATGTACTCACTTTACTTTTACTGGGTATTAAAGCCATTTCTATAAACCTCCATTCTTTAATTTATCTAATAAGCCACTTAATTGCTCCACATCAACTTCTTCATAACCTAATGGTTCAGCACTTTTTGAGCCTTGCTGTTGGGCTTTTGCTAATTCACGTTCACTCACAATTTGTTCTTTCATCTCTTGACGGTCTAATGAATCTTCAATTTGACTACGCATTTGCTTTTCTTTATAGTCAGCTCCATGTAATTCCACTTTTGCTTGGTCTACATATTCTGCTCGCTGTTCACCATCAATAACATCTTGCTTAACTTCCTGATATTTATAATCATCTCCATAAAGCTCAGTTTTCGCTTGGTCTGTAACCTGTGCGTGTTCATCTGCCTGAACCAATTTTTGTTTTTCTTCCTGAAGTTTATAATCATCTCCATAAAGTTCTTTTTTCGCTTGATCAGTCAATTTCGCCTTTTCTTCACCTTGAACAAGTTTATCTTTTTGCTCTTGAAGTTTATAATCATCTCCATATAGTTCTTTCTTAGCTTGCTCCGTTAACTGTTCATTTTCCTTTGCCTGTTGAAGTTTATCTTTTTGCTCCTGTAGCTTATAATCATCTCCATACAATTCTTTCTTAGCTTGTTCGTTGATGTCTTTCTGATAATCTTGTTCTTGCATCTTTTCCCTAGCCTGCTGAATATCATCTTCTGTTTTTCCCTCATGCATGGCGTCTTTAAATTCATCACCTTGCATAGCTTTATCCATTTTGTCTTGATAATCCTGACTTATTTTATCATAAGATTTTTCACCAATCTTATCAAATGCTTTCCCAGCCGATTCACCAGCATTAGAAAATGCATGACCTAACTGTTTTGCATGTCTGTTCATACTTCGACCCATTTTTTGAGTTGCAAACATTGCTCCAGCCACCTTGCCGAAATTATCTTCAATGCCTAAACCTTTTGTTATAAAAGAACTTCCAACAAAAACAGTCATTCCATAGCCCCAAATCAATAACACTTTAAATATCCAATGTATTTCACTATTTACCATAGTTGCACTCATATAAATACTAAAAAGCGACATCATGGAATATAAAACAATTTGTGCCACTAAATTATTCGCCATTGATTTACCAACTTTTCCAATATTATCAACACCAAAAAAACCTCTACCCAATGCAAACTTACCAAAAACATTAATTAAAAACCAATCTACTAATAAAAAAACATGTTTCAGCATTGCTAAAATATAAACAATAATACTTGCAATCACTGTACAGTTTACTGTCCAAAAATCTGTATTGTATCTGTAATATCGAACTTCTCCTACACCAAAAAATCCATCACCTAAAGGTTCATAAACAATTTCTCCACTTGTTTCATCAATTCGTGGGCGATCAATTAAATATGCTTTTTTCACAACTTCATTTGCATCAAAATATGGCATATCACCAGCTCGCAAATTTACTATTTCTCCTGCCTTTAACGACTTCAATACGTCTACTGTATTTTGTGCATAAATCGTATCCGATATTTCATAATCACCAGCATTGATAATGCTATCAATATCTTTCATAGTTGCATTTTTTAAATTCGTTCCCATTGACATTAATGTAGAAAATAAAACTACAGCCGTTAAACATGCAAATGCATTTCCCATGACCTTGATAGGATTTTCTACTTTTAATAATTTACATATAATTGCAATGACAAAAATAACAAAAAACACAGCATAGACCAACTGATCTAAATTATTTAATAAACTTTTAATATTCGCATCTTCCAAAATGTTAAATTTACTCATAGATTCATAAGCATCATAACAGCCATTTAATATCCAGCTTGTCATATCAAAAAACCAATTCCCTAAGCCTTTTTTAATAACACCCCAAAAATCACTTATAATTAAATAATCATGAAGATAGACGACATCTTTATATACATACTCTGCTCCATAACAGGTCATTATGTTTATATAAAAAACAGTCATAACAGCACAATTCATAAGCCATAATTTCACATTTAAAAAACACCTTTTTATTTTGTATATAATACTAATCACTCCTTTCATATTATCTACAAACAAAAAGAAAGGAAATTCCTTTCCTCTCTCTTAAAAAATACCTGTAAACCAACCCCAAATGTCCTGAGAATACTTAACCAGAATATAGGCAATAGCAACACAGAAAATAACAGTCTTTGCCATTTTCGAATTTCCAGATGCCCAAATAAGAGCCCCTACAACAATACCAAATCCACCTGCGGCTTCTATCCAGCTCAGTGCCTCCTGCTGTGCTCCATTCGACGCGTTGCTTAAATTATCCGATACTCCTGATGTTGCATAAACACCTGCCGTATTGTAAGCTATAAGAGAACATGTAATCAATGCACTCACAATAGCCTTTTTCTGTTTCTCTATTCTTTCTTTTATTTTCTTAAACATTTCTTTTCTTTCCTCCTTAATTTTTTTGTGGTACATCTACCACGCTTTGACCCAATAAAAAAAACAAATCAATTTGATTCAATATAACTTAAAAAATGGAATGATCGTTTCCAAAAATTCCACTTTCTAAGTTTTTGAACTGCTGTTGTTTCATTTCTTTATACATATCTCTTTTACCGAATTTAACAACCTCTAAAATCAAATCTCCAAAACTACTAAAAATAAATTTAAACGTACACTGATATTCTTTATCCTTAAAAGTCTTTTCAAAACTTTTCATACTTATAAATTTTTCAATTTGTTTTGTTGTTAAATCATTTTGTATAAATTTCAGCAATTGTTGCATGATGCTTTTGTTTGAATATAAAAGAAGTTTCTCTAATTCTTTATTAGGAACTTCTTTTCCATTTTTATTATAAGCACCACTTAACTTTAAATAACGCATTTTAATCTTCATAAATAATACCTCACTAAAAATATAAAATCTAATGTGACCAATAAAAAAATGCTTATATAAACTGTAAACAATAAAAGACGGTCATAACTTTTTAAAACGACATATTCATTATAACCAACCTCTAAATATCCAATTGTCACCCCCTTTGCTTTTTCTTTATATTCTATTCGCAACAAACCATTTTTAAGAATTTCGTCATTATTCATGAGAATACAATTTCTTTCTATCATAAATGTATTTGTTTCACCTAAAATTATAGCATTATCATTTATTTTTTCTACAAATAGTAAAAGATCATATTGACATATCATTACATTTTCTTTTTCACATATCTTTTTCATAATAATTTAAAAAGTAAATAGATAGACTACTTACTCTTTTTACACTTTCTCAATTTTAAGAAAATACAAAATGATGCACCAAATAAAATGACAAAAATACCAATCATTGTAGAATCGTTTGTTACAGTTATCACTGGTTTAGGAGCTTTTTCATTTTCAACAACAATAGTATAAATGTCTCCTACACCCTCTAATTCACCATTAATATTAATTTCAATAACATCTCGATTAATGATATATCCATCAGGTGCCTTGATTTCTTTTAAATATACTTTTCCATAACGTAAAACAATTTGAGATAACGCAATACCTTTGTTGCTGTCTGTTTCTAAAATATCTAATAAATGCGTACAATTTTTATCAGCGAATACAGCAAATGTAAAAGGATTGTTTATAATCAGTTCTTTTGTATCCTTATCAATCTTATTCACCTGTAATCTTGTGAAAATCGGTGAATTATAAAAATCAACTGTCAAATTTGGGGTTGCTATAAATTCAACATCCTCAACGTTTTTATAATAGCTCTCTACTGTTTCAATCTCTCTAGCAATATATGTTTTGCCATAGTCAAGAACAAGTTCCATAGCCTTATCATCTGTTATAAAATCATACACAGTTTTATCTGTTTCTTTTTCTATAATCTGCATATGAACACCTTTAACAAATATCTTGCTGTCACTATCCAATTTTTTAAACTTAACAATACAACTATCAATCATTTCAATCTTTTGATAATCCTTAACTGTAAACTTTATGTCCTCTGCAATCTCGTAGCCATTCGGAGCCTCAACTTCATGCAAAATTAACTCTTTGTCTAAAGGCAACCCTTTACTCATATGACTTATACCGTCACTTATCCATTCATCATAGACTTTCCCTTTTTCATCAAGAATCTGCATATGAGCACCATTTAATAAATCAATGCCATTTGTTTTTAAAACTTCTGTGACTGTTATATCATTAAAAAATGGTGTTTCAAATTTCAGCACCTTTTGATTTTGGTTTGTATAGCTTGTATCAATATAATAATTCAGTTTATATGGCATGTAACCTATTGGTTCCTTACTTTCATAAACCATAAATAAAGAGTTAGGATCACCAATCAATCGCACACCCTCGACAACCATTTGACTAAAATCATTATCAATATCATCATTCAAATCATCAATAGGCATCACTCCGTCTTTTGGTGTTAAATCATTAGGCAAATCAGTAACAAATTTAACTTTGCCTTTGCTGTTTGATACAACTGTTTCTAATAAAGTTCCAGCTTTTACAATCACATCACCTTTATAGTTATAAATATCTCGATTGGCTTTTAAAGTTAATTCAGCACCCTCTACATAATCCTGCGTATCACTGTCCTGTTTAGATGTTTCAATTTCTACTTTCTGTCTTTCATTATAGAATTCAACATTTTTATAAACGATTTCAGTTTCTTTCTCTTCATATGTCAAAGAGACTTTTTTCACTTCATTATTTAAAACAAAATTTAGTGGTGCCTGCACTTCCTTAATTTCATAATCTCCTAAAGGTAATAACTTGCTTTCAGCTTGACCGTTTTCATCGGTTGTTATTGTATCTACAACTTCACCTTTATTATAAAGAATAGAACCGTCATTGCTTGGATCAAGAATATCCTTTTCTGCTAGAATATCATAAACAGCATTTGCTAAACCTATTTTTTCATAAATAAAATTCTTCTCTTTTTCATCATAGTTTGTTAAAACTTCACCCTCTTTAGAAAGTTTGATTTTACCTTTTACAGGCTTATTTTCAAAAGCAATCGTTACAATTGGTGTGACTCCATCTTCGGCAATGTCATAATCCATATCTTTTTTTAATTCAAATTTTAATGGTTCTTTATTCAAGAGATAACCCTCACTACAATCGATTTCCTCGAGTTGATAATGTCCAGCCTGTAACATTGTATTTAATGTAATTGTACCGTCTTCATGTGTTTCCCATTTATCAACATGAATATTAGGAAATTGAGACCAATCCACATATGAGACGTATTCATCTTTATCAAGATTCTTTAATTTATAAACATTTCCTTTTTTTAGGACTGTCTTATCTGTCTCACTGTCCGCTTTGCGAATTTTCAGCAATGTTTCAAAAGGAACATTATTCACAGTGACTTTCTTAATTTTATAGCCAATCTCATAAAGAGAACTATCTCTTTCAATTGTTATTAAAAAGTCACTTGCACCATAGTATCCCTCTGGAGTCTTCGTTTCTCTTACTCGATATGTTCCATAAGGTAACAAATCAGTTGTTAAAAAACCGTTTTTATCTGTTGTTCCTACATAATATGTCTTTGCATTATCCCAACCAACGTGATTATATTCATTGCTTAACTTAAATGTAAATTCAGCACCTTGCAATCCAGCGACAACACCTGCTATACCGTCTTTGATACCCTCTTTAAAGATTTGAATACGCTGACTTGCGATAATATCTTTTGCACTTGTTTTTGAACTTACAACAGACGTATTCATATCCTTATAAGTTAAGCTGACATTGATTGGTGTTGAATTTATTAGCAATGAATCATTTGTTTCCAGTTCTTTTAAATAATAATCACCAATATGAAGATCATTCCACTCAATTCGACCTTTTTCATCAGTTGTCTTTTGAGAGATTAATGTGTCTTTTGTATAATATGTTTTTGTACCAGCAACATTCTTAATATCATTTCTAGCATACAAACCATACTTTAAATTCGATAAAAAAACATCACCCTTTAAATTATTTGTGATGTCACTATCAACTTCTTTTTGAAATTCAATTGTACCTAAAGGCTCACTGTTTGTTACTGTTGTTGAAGTTGTCACAAGTGGCGTATTTTGATTTGCATATTTCAAAGAAACCTTATATTTATTTTTATTTAACAAATAACCATGCGGAACCTCATATTCTTCTACAATGTAATTACCAAGTGGTAATTCAACTGTTGTATCAACTCCACTTGCATTGGTTGTTAAAGTATCAACAATCGCTCCATTAGAATATAAAACTTTTCCACCAGCACTTACAACATTGCCATCTGCTTTAATATGGAACTTTGCATTTGCAACCTTATCACTTAAATTATTTGTCTTTGTAACCGTAATTGTTCCTTTAGGTTCATCATTCACAACAGAAGTCGACGTTGTAACAAGAGGTGTATCTTGATTTGCATATTTCAATGAGACATTAAACTTGTTTTTATTGAGCAAATATCCATAAGGAACCTCATATTCTTCTACTACATAATTTCCAATTGGCAACTCAACAGTTGTGTCAACTCCATTTGCATTTGTCACTAAAGTATCAACTGTTGTGCCATTTGGATATAAAAGATTCCCACCAGCACTTCTTATATCACCGTTAGCTTTTACATAAAACTTTGTATTCCCAACTTTATTGCCATAATTATCCTTTTTTGTGACAGTGATTGTTCCTCGTGGCTCCTTGTTTGAAACAATCTGTTTTATATCATCACTAGCATTCAAATTAATTGTGTAGATTGTTTTATCTACCAGGAAACCATTAGGAGCTGTCTGTTCCTGTAGAAAGTAATTTCCTGTTACTAAGTTTTCAATTTTAATTTTCCCATTTGTAACAGTAATATTTTGATCATAGCCATTATCATTCCATAGCCTAAACACAGCACCATCAATCAAGTTACCATAAATATCGTTCTTAGTAATTTCAATGCTACCAAGCTGTAACCAATCAACAGTTAATGAGGTTGTTTCTGCTGGGTCTTTTACCCATTCCCAACTCCCTAAAGGTTGATAATTACCAACTTGAACAGTTGATAAAATTGGAGAATAATAATAACCTTTTACTTTTTCACCGGTATACCAAGTGTCTATTTTAACATTTAAAGAAGCCTCTAAATAAAATGTCGTTTTTCCTTTTATTGTAACACTTCCACCTGTTTGTCTTATACCATGTGTCACATCAACATATGTTACATTATTTGGCAATGTAACAGTTATTCCAAAAGTATCCCTATCACTTATTAAAGTTATGTTTTCTGTTTTTTGAACATTACCATCTTTATAAGCTGTTACTTTCTCTTTTGAAAAACCTAAAGTATAACTTGGAGTATTATGTTTTTCAACATAATCTATAAACTTTTCTATAGTTTTGGGTGAACTGTTATCACCATAGTAATAATAACTTAAAGCTAAACTTGTAACAACTATTCCATGCGCACGACTTTTAAAGCCATTCCATTGTTCAGCCCCTTGCCACCCATAATACAACACTTTTCTAATATTGCTATTATCATAAATTTTTTCATCAATCTTAGTTCCTGTTGGTGGAGTAGGTGTTGGGTGTTCCATGCAAAATGCTTGTCTACCATCTATAGTAAAATCTCCGACAATATTGTCACCATAGCTTATTTTCCCATTATAAACTACTGAACGCTTTCGCGGAAAATCTTCTATATCCGAAATATCATTTGCAAATACATTAATAATGTTATAAGTACAAATTTGAAATAAGATGCACGTTATTAATGTTACTTGTAAAATATTTTTTATATATCTTTTAATTTTCATTAAATTCTCCTTTCTATTCATTAAAAAAAGAAAATCTTTTTATTAGATTTTCTAAATAACATACTATTTATTATAATAATCATCATACCAAGAATCAGGAGGAGTAAAACTTCCACCAATCGACCAATTAGCTCCATCATTAAATTCATAATAACTATCAGGATCTACAGGTACCTCAATAGAATCTCCAACACCAACATCACTATACTTATTCGATTTGGAAGATGAACTATTAGAATTTGATTTTTGTGATGAATTTGCAGATGACGAACCTTTAGAAGATGACTTTTTACTTTGTGATGAAGATGAAGAACTTCCTGTATTTGATTTCTTTGTAGGTGTTTCTTTCTTCTCTTCTTTCACAACAATTTCAATTTCTTTCTTTGTTTCATTATTGCTATCATCTTTTGCAATAACAGTCGCCTTGTATGTTCCAGCTTTCTTATAATTAACCTTTGAATCATCTAAAGTCACTGTTGTTTTTGATAAATCGGTTGCTTTCAATTCTTTTTGATCTAATTTTGAATTATACTCAATTGTATATTTGTCTTTGATTTCCAATTTTGGAGCAATTGTATCTTTCACAATAACTTTCACTTTTTCAATATTATCATCATGCTTTAACAATAATTCATATTCTCCCTTAGGAGGATATTCCTTATCTTTTTCATTTTCTGCATTTACAGCTACTTCTACCTTATCTAAAAAATCTTTTTCATTCTTGAGATAATCTTCAGCCTTTACAGAAATTGAACTCCCATACTCAACTGTTACACTATCAATCTTTAATGTCATTGTTTCCTTTTGACAACCAACTAACATTGGAAACATTAAAATCATTAAACTTATAACTATTTTTCTTTTCATAATCTCCACTCTCCCACTTTTTCTTATTTTGATATTTTTAACTACTCATTCGCATATCCTTTACTTGATTTAATAATATTTTTTTCTTATTTAGTACATATATAGTTTTCACCATGTTATATGTAATAAATAGAGCAACTAAAGAAATCATTAATATGATAATTAATGATAAAACAATAGCTTGGTTTTTCACATCTACTACAGCAATACTTTTGGAGGTAAATATTTTCATTAAAAATTCATAAAAATACTTCCATATATTGGATATCATTGAAATTATAAGACCTATTGAAATAACAGTCAATATTAACTTTTTATGCTCATATCTTGAACAAACTTCTGTATATTCCATAATAAATTCATCATCAGACATATTCATATATTTACTAATGTTATCACTTGTTTCTTTTAAATTTCTCTCTCGTCGACCAGAATATGAAAGTCTATATATTATTTTATTAATTAGTTTATCTTTCTTCATACTTTTTTCTCTTATTCTAGTATATATCATTTTCAATTTATGGTTTGTCAACATTTGTCGAATTATATATTTAATTTTCTTTAATATCGACTCCACCAAATACCTTTAAATCTCTAACTTCTGAATGTTCAAAATCAATTTCCTTATATTCATTATAATATATACGTCCACCTATATTCAACAGCTTATCATATATCATATCAGTATTATATAAACCAAATTTTTCATTACTGATTAATTCAAGTTTATTAGAATCATTTATATAAAATAACGTTCTTCCTTTTTGAATCACATCATAATATGTTCTATACATTGTTTTCTCTTTCAGTGCAAGATTTACATATTCTCTTAAATCTTTATTCTTGATTGTTGGTGCTGAAAATAAAATCATATCAATATTAGCGAGAATAAGAGTTATAATAAAAACTATCACAGGTATAGATGAAAGAGGATAATAAAATATAGAAATAAGACTTGATATAAAAAATATAATAATTATTGCTGTCAATATTAATTCTATATTTGATCTTTTTTTACAATGCTCAGCTTTCTCTATTAATTCTTCTATTGCAGGCAATGCTATAGGATCATCTTCAAACATATTTTTAATAAGATATAGATTTTCTAAATATAAATCAATCTTTTTTTTCATAAATTTTCTTCTCACCTCTTTTTATGATATACATCATTTTTTCTTTATATTTTCATGTGTTGACTTCATTTTTATTTATGAATGAGAATCAATATAACAAAACATTATATAAAGAACACCTAAAAGAGCAGTTATCAAACAAGGAATTCCTAAAGCTATACTAACACTTAACAACCATATCTCAAATTTTGGATCTAATTCCATTTTCTCACCTCTTTCTATTTTTGAGTTCTTCATAAAATTTTTCACGGTCATATTCAATAATAAAATTAGCAATTTCTAATAATTCATCTTGAACTTGCTTTTCTATTTCTTTTTCTTTCTCAATGCTTAAAGCATCTCCCTCAAAAAGCATATACAAATTATTGTAAACAGCATGAGAACAGTCTTTTATTTCATCTAAATAAATTTTTCTTTTCTCATCTGTCCCCGCTCTATAATTTTCAAAACAATCTTCTTTTATGAGATGCAAAACCTTAAAATTATTTTCAATACATGACATAGCACATTCTTCTAGTTCTTCTTTTGACATTCTTGTAGACACCTCTTTCTGTGGTAGATGTACCACGCTTTTGACTCATATATTTATCTTATTAACCTTGAATAATAATCATCATACATTTTTGTAAGTTCAACTAAATGATAACTATGTTTTTCATTTGAAATAAGACCAGCATTATATAAAACATTTAACTCTGTTTCCATTTTTTTTATTTCATCTAAAATGCCTTGCCCATATCTTATCTTTTCATCGAGTGTAAAGGTTTGATACTGATAAAAATAATTATCTTTTGTTTTATAAATTTCAAAAGCCAATTGATCAATATAGCGATCACCTATATCTTGTGTTGTCCATTGACATATACTTTCCTGTAGTTCTTTGTTTTCTTTTTCAATATCAACAGCACTTAATTCAATGACTTTATTATCATTATCAACAAGAGTTGCACTGTATTTGGTTCCCTCTAAATGATAAACGACTTTCTCACCAATAAAATTAATCATATTTTTTACTGGTTCAACACACATTCTTTCTGGTGTTTCAAATTTTATTTCTACTTTCATTTTTCATCTCTCTTTCTTAAAATTTATAATACAATTGAAATCATAGAATTTAAATCTAACAGTTCTTTTTTGATTATATTTGCTAATTTATCTTTTTCTTGCTTAGAAAACAAATTTACTCTTTCAAGAATAAATAATGTATATCTTGCATTATCTACACAAGTCATAATACCTTGCCCAAACATTAATTTCTCCTCAAACGTATACGAATTAAACCCCTGAATATATTCCTCTATTCTTTCTTTAATGCATGCCATATCTTCATTTAATTGTATCAAAACTAAATCTTTAATATTTTCTTCTTTTGACATTCTTTTTATTTCTCGCTTTCTTTAAATATATTATAATCAAATTAAAGGAGGTAATCATATGAATTTAATTACTCAAAAGCAAATCACAGCTATCAAAAATATGCTAAATGGTTTTAATAAAACAGAATTGCCATCATATCTTTATAAAGCTATACTTAACAACGACCCTATAATCAATTCATTAACTTCTCTTGATGGTATCATTCTTATTGACTGGCTAAAAAAAGAAATTGAAAATAATCACTAATTCATTATTAAAGATATTGTTTGGCAATATCTTTTCTTTTTTTTATGAACCACCATCTTAAAACTTTAATTACAATATTTTTAAACTCTCAGCTTGATATGTTTGAACAATCATTGGAAAATAACCATCTCCTCTAATATAATGACCTACTATGCAGTTTTCAAAATCTACATACATTTCATTTAATGAGGAACTTTTTTCACTTAACTGCTTTATTAAGTATTCATTATCTGTACTACCAGCAACTTCAATAGCCACTCGTCTTTTGGTTGATACACATGTACATGTAACGCTATAATAGACTTTATTTTGAACATTATCAGTAATCGTGATATAACCCTCAAACTTCAATAGGCCTAAACGAGTTGATAATTTTTCAACTTCAAAATCTGTTTCTTTTAACATTCTTTCATTTGATGATTTCGCTATCTTTTTTTGATGTCTTTTATAATCAAATTTTTTACCATTTTTTTCAATAACATAATGATGATCAATAATTGTTTGTTCATGATTGATTACACAAATAAACCTACGAACTTTTCTTCTTAAATCATTAACTGTCATATTATCATCTATTTCCATTTCTAAGTTTAATTTCATTTTTTTCTTCTCACTTTCTTTGAATTTATTTATAATATAATTAAAGAAGGTGAAAACAATGGATACTATAATTAGGATAATAACGCCAAAAGAAAAAGAAATGAGAGAAAAATTTCCAGAACTATACAAACAAGTAGACCGATTAAATAAATTAATAGAAAATACTGAAACTGAAAAATTAAATCAATTAACAAAAATCAACTTAAGATTTTCTCGTTATTTATATAAACACAACACTCAATCAAAATACTTAGAGTTCATATATCATGACTTTTCATACGACGAAATTATCAGTTTTATAAACTTAATTAATTATTAAAGATATTGTTTGGCAATATCTTTTCTTATTTATAAATTCTTGAATAAAGATCCGTTTCTAAAGTTCTAAAATTATTCATTATTGAATCATAGCTATATATATCAAAAATTCCTAAATCTCTTAAAAAACAAATTTGATTTTTTAATTCTTCAATTTCTTTTACGGTACCATTAAAATATCTTATTTTTTCATCAAGTGTAAATTTATTATTAAAATAATCTTCACAAAAACTAGAAATAATTGTTTTCATTCCTTCAATTCGTGCATTTATTTTATCTTGCATTTCCATTTCTACAATAAAATCATATGAACAACCTTTAAATTTTTTTGATTTATAATTTGCAATCATTCTATTATTATCTTCTATTGTAAATGCATATCCATCTTCTTTAGCAAGAAAATCAAGCTGTTTCACAAAATTACTTACCGCTTTGTGAAGTAGATTTAAAGTTATATCTTTTTCCACCTTAACATTTACATTAATCTCCATTGTTTTACCTCCTTATCATATGAAAAAGGAACTAACATTTTTTTATTAGTTCCTTACCTTTAATTTAACATTTGAATAAGCAAAAGCAATATCAATGATATACAGCATTTTCTCTTTTTCAACAACATAATACAGTAATTTGAATTTATCTACATATGCAATTCTTAATAATTCATTATTATTAAGCATTGGCTTACTTCTTGGAAAATCACATATCATCTTTGTTATTCTTTTTGATATTCGATTTAAATTTATATTATTCTCTTTAAAAAATATCAATACACTTTCATCAAATTCAATTTTATACACTTATCTTACTGTTCCATGAATTTTAAAGCCTCTTCCAAAGAATATGTTTTTCTTTTGCCAGCTTTAATATCTAAGACTTTTTGATACTGTTCTTTCACATATGGATCATCACAGTTTTTAATTAATTCTTCTAATGTTTCATCTACAGTCTCCATATATTTCACCTCTTTACAATAAGTATATCATATTTTTTAAAGATTTATATATCTTTATTTTAATTCGATAAATTCTCTTGAATTTTATTGCTTAACAGTTCTTCAAGTTTAACAAGTTCTTCATAATGACTATTTGCGTACCTAAAGAATGGTTCACCTATATCTCTTGTTTTTACTTCAACTAAATTAATTGCATTCCAAGCAATTTCTTTCAATATTAACGCATCTGACATATCCATCGTAACACATGTTTTTCTTAATGATATATAATCTTCTGGTCGTTCATCTGCAAGAATTGAATTAAAAACCTCAACATACAATTCATCTGAAATCATTTCATCAATATCAGGCAGATATCCAAGAGTACATCTTAGATACCCTAATACATATTCTTCAACAACATCTAATACTGTATTGCATTCTTTCAATAACTCTGCTACTATCATAACTTTTGCCTCCATATGAAAAGAACAATATTATTTTTTAATACTGTTCTTTATAAATAACTATTTAAAATTAATATCGTTTAACAATATCAATATATTTACTTTTTCTTTTTTTGATTATCGGTTATCGTCCTGATTAATTATAGATGGTATCAAACCATATAATTTTTTTAGCTATGTCATTTATTAAATAAATCACATAACATTTCTATCGCTAAAAATTATAAAACAATAACTATTTTTTTTATAAGTCGCGAACCTTTGATAACGCAGATTGGAACTGCTTTTATTCACTTGTCAAGGTTCTGTTTCAAAATTTATTTTATTATTTCTTTTGTTGCTCCTGTTGCATTTGAGCGACTGGATCAGCAACTTGTTTCATGGATTGAACGATTTTTTCAACCTCTTTGATATCTACTTCTTTAACGGTCTCTGCTTTATAGCTTTGCACTAATTGAGCAAATCCATTACCACCACTCACGTAATGTCCTACGACAACATCTTCAAAATCAACAAATACTTTTCCTAGAGGGTTGTTATTCATTTTATGAGTTAAGACATCTAATAAACCTTTATTAGGACCTGTAGCTGTAACGTTAACAGTAATTTGTTTATTATTGAAGTGATTTGTGCACTTCACAGCAAACACGTTATATTTGGTATCTCTACCATCAACCTTTGCACTCTTTTCAGATGGAGCATATCCATTAAACTCCATAATAAGTAAACGTTCACTTAATTTATTAACAACAAAGTCAGTTAAAGCTAATTCTCTTTCGATAGTATTTACAATTTTCAACATATTTTCTTCACCTATTTAACCTTTTCTATTTTCTTTTTACTATTTTCTTTTTACTATTTTCTATTTACTAGTTTCTATTTTCTTAACTTTTCAAATTTTTATTATTTTTTTGATTTGTAACGAGACTTAAATGTTTTGATATTTATATTGCTACTTTCTTCTCACTCCTTTTGTTATGCAATATATTTGATTTAATATCTTTTGATTGTCTCTCAAACCGCTTTATATAACGAAAAAAGAGACAATTCACAAAATCACAAAGATTTCATAAATTATCTCTTAGATAACTTTTTGGTGCAGCTGATGAGACTCGAACTCACATGGATATTATCCACTACCGCCTGAAGATAGCGTGTCTACCAGTTCCACCACAGCTGCAATATCAAAAAATTATATATATTTATAAATTATATTGGTGCAGGCGATGAGATTTGAACTCACACGGACGTACGTCCACTACCCCCTCAAGATAGCGTGTCTACCATTCCACCACGCCTGCATGACGCTTAATTATTATAACATAATATCTATAAAATAAGCAATAAGAAATAGGGAAAACCCTATTTCTTAATTAAATTGTAAAGTGCTTTCGCATAGATAGCAGTTGCTTTCAACAAATCATCAATAGATATTTCTTCATTATTCTGATGAATCTTATTATCAGTACCTGGAAATTCTACACCAAACGCAACACAATTTGGCATAGATTTTGCATATGTTCCTCCTCCAATCGCTTGAGGCTGATGAATATGATCACCAGTAAATTCAACATAGGCACTGTGTAAATTTTGGACAAGATCACTTTGTGGGTCAATATATAGAGCCTTCCCTAACTCATGCGTTTCTTCTAACCCATATTTATTGAGCTGTTGAACGATTGGCATCGTTAGTTGTTCATCTGTCATTTCATGAGGAACTCGCATATCAACAACTAAACTCGCATATCCATCTTTATAATTAAGGACACCTAAGTTAACAGTTAAGTCCCCCATTAAACCTTTAAATGCAATCCCAAGTTTCTTACCATAATTATCCTGATAAAAACAATCATCAACAAAATGCACTAATTGGTTCTCAGAAATAGTTGCAAGATAATGACACATATAAACTGCAGCATTAATTCCTGCATCTGGCGTTGAAGCATGAGCTGATTTTCCAATTAATGTCAATCTTGTATGGTTCCCTTCTTCTTCCAAAGAGCCTTGCAAACCTTGTTGATTTAAATAATGAATAAAATCCTCTTTATATTGTTTATAATGACCTGAAATATAAGCCTCACATGTCTCTGGTACAATATTTGCACGTGATCCAGAATAAATACCTATAATATTATCTTTTTCTATCTCACCTTTCATTTGGAAATTAACTCCAGCTTTTTCTCCATAAACAACAGGAAACTCAGCATCAGGTGTAAACCCCATTTTAGGGTATGGTTGCTTTGTAAAATAATATTGCATACATTTAGAACCATTTTCTTCATTACAACCAAAAATAATTCTTGTTTTCATTTTTACAGGTAAGTTTAATTCATGTATGATTTTTGCAGCATAATAACCAGCGATCAAAGGACCTTTATCATCAGCAACACCTCGACCATAAAGTTTGCCATCTTTAATGGTTACATGATATGGATCAGTATTCCATCCATGTTCATTACAGGGTACAACATCTAAATGTCCTAATATTCCAAATGTTTCTTCATCTTCCCCTATATCAATATGACCAGCATACCCATCAACATTAACACTTCTAAAACCATCTCTTTCCCCTATTGACAACATAAGATCCAATGCTTCACGGCAAGGCTTTCCAAATGGTTGCCCTTCATTTGACGTCGCTTCATCCAATACTGATGGTATTTCACAAAGCCTCTCAATATCAGCTATGATATCTTCTTTTCTCTTGTTAGCCTCTTCAAAAAAATCGATCATAAAATCACCTCATTAAACATTATATCAAATATTCAAATAAAACGATACAATTTTATAAAAAAGTGGTATGATATGAGTAATTGGAGGATATATAAAGATGGAAAATATCAGATTTCACATAACTGTGAAAGCAATTGTCATTTATAATCATAAAGTCCTTATTCTTAAGAAAATCAAACCATCGACTGATGGTCTAGGGTATTGGGAACTCCCTGGTGGTGGTTTAGAATATGGAGAAACACCACATCAAGCTTTAACTCGCGAATTGAAAGAAGAAACAAATTTGGACATTAAAATATTAAAGCCAGTCTACACATTCACTGCTATACGTCCTCATTATCAAACTGTAGGTATAGGTTTCTTAACAATTCCTACAAATGATAATGTTGTTATTTCTGATGAACATACTGACTTTAAATTCGTTCACCCTACAGAATTAAAAGAGTATTTAAATCAGCAGATATATAACGATATTATTATAACTTTACAAGAATATGAAAATATGAAATTGGAGGAATAGAACTATGAAAAAATTATCTGAATATCCTAATATTGGCCCAGTTGTTGAAAAACAGCTTCATCAAGTTGGAATTGATACATTAGATCAATTACAAGATATTGGTAGCCAGGAAGCATGGCTAAGAATTCAACAAATAGATTCTTCAGCTTGTATCCATCGATTGCTTGCTTTAGAAGCTACCATCCAAGGAATCAAGAAAAAAGATTTAAGTGAACAAGATAGAATTCATTTAAGAGAATTTTATAGACAGCATAAGTTATAAAAAATCAAGGTTACTCACCTTGATTTTTTTTATCATAATAATCTTTTATGGCAGATATAGATTTCTTTTTAAAACTGAAATAAAGATACGCTAATACTCCAGTTCCAGCAGCAAATACTACAGTTGTTCCAATGAAAATATATGTAAGAACACTATTATCAGCTGACTCAGAAGCCTTAAATTTTTGAAGTGTCTGCTCCGTAGCCTCATAAGTATAAAGAGATTTTTCACCTAACTCGTTCATTAAGTAAACAACGCTATAATCTTTTAAATCTTTATCTTTAAATGTCCAACCTGGAATTTCCACTTCACTGATTTTTATATTTCCAGACTTTAATCCCTGAAGTCCTTTCAAGTCTTGAGGAGCATCCATAAGAATATAAAGTTTCCCATTAACAGTAATTGTTTCAAATTTTCTTACAATTTTATTATTTTCATATATATAAAACCCAGTTCCCTGTGTCTCGTTTTGTAGATAAACAACTGTCAACCCAAGTGTATCATTTTTCAAAGCAGAAATTTCATTTCCATCTATTGTTATTTTTGTTTTTTCAAATCCTTTGGGAACATCCACTTTAGAATAATCGTTTAAAACACCTAAATTCTGATCACCCATTTTCAAAAAAACACTAGGTTTCTCAGTCACATACACTGAAATGGTATATGTTTTTTTTGATCCATTTTCTGCTTTAACTGTTATAACAAAATTATTTTCACCGACTTTAAGTTCATGTTCTCCTGTACCAGAAACAGATGCCTTAGAATCCTTAGCTTTAGCATTTATAGTGATTTTTTTGATATCACTTGTTAAATCAACTTTATACGTTGTTTTATCAGCTGAAAATACAGGTGACAAAGTTCCAGAAGAGATACTTAATGAAGAAAGATTATTTTCTTTAGAACGTGTATCTTCCTTAGGCGTTTCACTTGATCCTCCAGATGAATTTCCTCCATTTGAAGATCCACCATTTGAAGAACTACCACCGCCATTTGAAGAACTTTTTATACTTACTGAAACAGATTTACTTCCTGTAACAGGACTTTCATCTGTAGCTGTTACATCAACAGCAGATACAGTTACAGTTGTTTTACCTGATTGCCCAGCAGTCACCGTCACACTTGCACTTCCATCAGCAAAGACACTAGTTGTTGAAACTGACCCATTTGATGCTGATACATTAAACTGGCCTGCCCCACCAACAGATATTGTTACAGTAAACTTTCCACCAGGAGTTACTGAAGATTTACTTGCACTCACTGAGAATGATGCTGCAAATACATTAAGACAGCTTAAATTCATCAAAACAGCAAATACCGTTGAAAAAAGCAGCCCTTTAATTATTTTATTTTTTTTCATCTATTTTCTCCTTACTAAAATAATCTATTTGTTCCCATAATATGATTTTTAATTTTAATATAATCTAATGATGATACTTTCCCATCTCCATTAACATCAGCTCTTAACAATGCATCACCGCTTAAAACTTTTGTTTTCATAATATGATTTTTGATTTGTATATAATCTAATGATGATACTTTTCCATCTCCATTAACATCGCCAGTATAATATGATGGAACTTTTACGTTCCCTTGATTAATAACTGTTACATTTGATGTAGGAATGAAATAATAATCCTTACTAAAGTTATATATGCCATCCCAATTAGTATCAGTTCTTGAAGAGTTTAATGCTGTATCAGATTGAATTTTATACCATCTGTTACCAGCAGAGTCAGTGACAGTATCCAAAATAACAACTGCCAAGTTATATGTACGCGGACTTGTTACACCATTTGTTTTTTGTCCTAAAGTATGAATGACTGGTGATGAATAAGACGCCTCTTTATATAATTTATAAGATTTTTGAACGCCATTAATAATCCCCATTGTATATCGTCCATAATCATTACCAACACCATAATAATAATTTACTGAAGCAGCTTTTTCACCCCAATATGGGTCTGATGCATAGCGAACATTAATCCCCCCTGCTTTATCACCTAAATAGCCTCCGTTATATCTCCAGTCTTCATTATCTAGATATCCATTAGATATAAATTTCTCAGCATGATACTTTATACTATCTGAAGCAGTAGCATATCCATGTGCACCATAATATGGATTACTATCAACTGCACCATGCCCAAATAAATTATTCTTGTCCTTTGCAATATCACTTGTTCCCCATGTACTTTCATTTCCAGATACACCCAACATTAACAAGCCATTAACACCATATGCATTTTGATACTGTATAAAATAACTTCCCATATTTTTCATTTTGGAACTACTACTCCCCACATGATCATTAACAATACTATTGATTTGACCAGCAGATAAACTCGTTGTTGTTCGATGAGAAAGATACTGATAATAATTATAATACGGATCAGACTTATTAACTGCATTTGTATGGACACCATTTTGATAGTCTTTAATCATATTTGGATAACTTGTATAGAAATAATGACCATCATAACTATAATACTTTTTTCCAGCAGATAAATAGCTTAACTTATATCCAACTCTATAAGTATTGTATTTATTAGAACTTCCATAATAAAATCTATGATATAAATACCCATCGCTTACATAATAATATGAAATATTAGCAGCTGAATAGTCAATAACAGTGACATCACGAGAATCAAAATCCATAATGACTCCAGCCTGCATAGCTCTTACCTTACCATTAAAAGTCCCTAGATAAGCAGCATCTTTTGCATAACTCCCTGTTGTATAACCGTCATAACCAGGATTACTAACGTTATCATACGTTAAATAACTCTCTCCATCATATGACTTTGCATTCAAATAAACAACACCATATGTCACAGCCTTGTTTTTTTCTTCAACTGAATAAGTTGTACTTGAACGGAGATATTTTCTTTTATTTAAAGCCTGTTGAGCGTCTTCTTTACTATCATAAGTAGCAACAACTTCTTTGTCATCACCTTTTCCAACAACTAAGTTATATTCAGTTGCCATTTCTTTTGCAATCGAATCATCATTTTCAATATCATCAAAATATACAATTTTAGAAGCTCCATTTTCATCTATAATTGTAAAATAATCAGTTACTTCTGGTCCATGAATTTGTGATTTGTTTTCATCTGTTGCTTTTATATTTAAAATTGTACCTGTAATAGATAAAGTTACTGTTAATAAACCTATAAAACTTATTTTTTTTAATTTCAAAATAGCATCCTCCCTTTAATATTTCCTAGAGTCATATCATTTTCAATTATACATTATTTTTATTATTCGTTCAATCAAATACCCTTATTTTCTGACTAATAACGATATTTTTTTATCACATATTTCACACAAATAAAAATAAATGGAATATATTCCCATTTATCTTTCTTTAAGTTCTTCTAAATCATATGGAGTCTCTTGATAAACGTAGTAGTTTAACCAGTTAGAGAATATAAGATATGCATGTGAACGCCATTTTACTTGAATCTCTTGATGAATATCGTCATTGAGATAATAATTCTTAGGCATTTCACTCTTAATATTTGGATTGGCTAAATCACGTTTATATTCTTTATCTAATGTGTCTGGATCATATTCAGGATGACCAGTAATAAAGAAACGTGATCCATCTTTTGATGCAACAAGATATACCCCTGCCTCATCAGAAGTTGCTAAAATATCTAATTGCTCTATCTTTTCTATATCCGTTTTTGATACAGATGTATATCTTGAATGGGGAGCATAAAATTGATAATCAAACCCTCTTAATATTTTTCTTTTCATTTTATCAACATTGGTATGATGTTGATAAACACCTGTTAATTTATGTGGCAATAGATATTTGGAAACACCATAGAAATAATGCAAACTGGCCTGAGCAGCCCAACAAATAAAGAAACTACTGAATACATGTGTTTTAGACCATTCTAATAATTGTGTTAATTCTTCCCAATAATCTACTTCTTCAAATTTCAATTTTTCAACAGGAGCACCTGTTATAATAAGCCCATCATATCTGTTTTCTTTGATATCATCAAATGTTTTATAAAATGCTAAAAGATGTTCTTTTGAAACATTTTTAGATTCATGACTAGCCATATGAATCCAATCAACCTCTATCTGCAATGGTGAATTAGATAATAATCTTAAGAGTTGTGTTTCAGTAATAATCTTCGTTGGCATAATGTTTAAGATCAATAATTTTAGTGGTCTGATTTTTTGAGTTGTAGCTCGTGTTTCATTCATCACGAATATATTTTCTTCTTTCAATATTTTTGATGCCGGTAAATTATCTGGTATTTTAATTGGCATATGAACACCTCATTTCATTGATTTTTATTTTATCATAGATTTTCATAGACTTGAACAGTTATTTCTTATAAAATGAAGAAAAGGAGTCATAAGATGAAAACAGAACTTATAAAACAATATACTGAAAATTTATTAAATATCTATACAAAAGAATTATTGAAGAATTGTGATTATAATTATATTCTTGTCTTGAATAATCAAGAAGAATCTCAAGTCATAAACAATATTCTCTATACAAACTATCAAGATTTTTATAAACATGATTATTTAAAATATTCCATCCCTCCAATCAGAAAGCCACGTAAATTACTGACATATAATGATGGATTCAATATTTTAAACAAGGTTGACTATGGTACACTTGCCATTTCTTCTAAAGTCCCATATTGTACAAGTTTAAATCATTTTGTAGTAGATGGACATATTTATTTTCATTGTGGTCATACTGGGCATAAACTTGAAGGTTTAAATCAACTGGTATGCTATAATGTTGTAGATGACTTAGGAATACATAAAGAAGTTTTTACACATAATCATCAAAGTGTACATATTTATGGCTTCCTTAAAGAAGTTAAAGAAAATAAGAAAGCTCTGTTAGAAGCTTTCTTACAAAGATTTACACCTGGATTTACAAAAAACTTAAATGAGCAAATGCTTCAAAACACAATGCTCTTAGAAATTGATATCATTCATATGAATGTCAAAAAGCATTTTCATTAAAAAGAAATTAATTCATTAAATGCTTGAATGATAAATGCATCACTCATTCCTGATAAATAGTCAATAATACTTTTTTCTAATGCATGAGAATCATGAGTAAAGTCATAAACGACTTTATTCATGTATTCTTTTTTTCTTGGGTAATTTTCAATATATGCATATTTATCAAGCCATTTTAAGTAATGGGATATTAATTTAGGATATTGATTTTGATCTTTTAATAATGCTGAAATCATATTGTCTGCTTTTGAATAATCATATATGAAATTAAAAATAGAATCTAATATTAAAGAAACATAATTATTATGAATTTGAACTCTTTTAATTAAATAGATATTTTGATAATTAAATTTCATAATCATTTTCATGATTTTAAAGGCTTCATCCGATAGTCCAATCCCACATTCTACCGATGAATTTTCAATAACGTCATGAATGAAATAATTAACAATCGATCCATTATTAATCGCATGAAACTGATAATCACTGATACTGTTAAGTGACTCTTTTAAACTATCAACTTTTTCTTCAGTAAGAACACGAAGTCTCAATGCATCTTCAATGTCTCTAGCTAAATACGCTATTTTATCTGACATTTTCACAACACAACCCTCATATGTCCATGGATTAAATTGTCCTGCATAATTATAATCATGCAAATCAATATATTGTTCTCGTTTTTGTATATATTTCTGATTCATTTCACCACAATGAGATATGATTCCATCTCTAACTGCATATGTCAAATTCAAATTATGTTGATTATGCTCATTATCCTCCAACAATTCAATATCATCAACAAAATGCAAACTATTTCTTTCATGCCAAAACTTTTCTAAACCGTGTTCTTTGGCTATACGTGTTAAAATAGTCTCTCCTCCATGACCAAAAGGTGCATGTCCTAAATCATGACCTACTGCAATTGCCTTTGTTAGTTCAGTATTCAATCCTAATTCATAAGCAATTGTATGAGACACTGATTCCACCAAATTCACATGCTCACTTCTTGTACAAACATGATCATCTTCAACTGCAAAAAAGACTTGCGTTTTATGTTTTAAGCGACGATAAGCTTGTGAAAAAAGAATGCGAGTATAATCTCTACCAAAATCACTTCTTAAATCATGTCTTCTTTGATAGATTATTTCTTCTCTCTTTGTCGCAAGTGCATATTGAGGATGTTCTTCATTCATTGCATAATTGATAAATTCTTTAATTTTCATTGTTGCCACCTCATAAGAGTATGTTATACTAAATAAGAGGTGAAAGCAATGAATAAACATTTATTTTTAGACCAAATTTATGCACTTGTAAAAGATGAACCAAATGTCATTGCAAATCTGGCCAATATCTCTGCTTTTCTCAATGAAAGCCTACAAGAAATTAACTGGGTAGGATTTTATTTCATAGAAAATAACGAACTTGTTTTAGGACCTTTTCAAGGGAAAGTTGCATGTGTGCGTATTCCTATAGGAAAAGGCGTATGTGGAACGGCGGTCCTTAGAAAAAAGGTTATCCGTGTTGAAGATGTTCATCAGTTCATTGGTCATATTGCTTGTGATAGTGCGAGTCGTAGTGAGATTGTTTTACCTATCACAGTCAATGATGAAGTTATTGGTGTGCTAGATATTGATTCTCCATACTATAATCGTTTTACACTTAAAGATGAAGAAATTTTAAAAAATGTTGTAGAAATTATTGAAGAATGTGTATTTAAAAACGTGGTTAATTTATAACCACGTTTTTATTCATTATTTTGTAGCTGCTTCTACCAATTCAACAACTTCTTCCATTGTTCCACAGTTAATAGCCTTATTAGCTAATTCAGCCATTTCAGCTTGTGAAAGTCCTCTGATTAACTTTCTTTGTGATAAGATTGATGTAGCAGACATTGAAAATTCATCAAGTCCTAATCCTAGCAATAATGGAGCTGCTAACGGTTCACCAGCCATTTCTCCACACATACCAGCCCACTTACCTTCTTTATGTGCAGAATCAATAACATGTTTAACCAATCTTAAAATAGATGGATTAAATGGTTGATATAAGTAAGATACACCAGAAGACATTCTGTCAGCAGCAAATGTATATTGAATTAAGTCATTTGTTCCAATTGAGAAGAAATCAACTTCTTTTGCAAATTGATCTGCCAAAACTGCAGCAGCAGGGATTTCAATCATAATACCTACTTGGATACTATCAGATACAGCAATACCTTCTGCTATTAATTTTTCTTTTTCTTCTAATAAAATTCCCTTAGCTTTTCTAAACTCACCTAAAGCAGCAATCATTGGGAACATAATTCTTAAATCACCATGTACTGAAGCTCTTAATAAAGCTCTTAATTGAGTTCTAAAGATATCTTCTCTTTGGAAACACAAACGAATAGCACGAACACCTAAGAATGGATTCATTTCCTTTGGTAAGTCAATGGCTTCAATTTCTTTATCGCCACCAATATCTAGAGTTCTCACGACAACTGGATGACCAGCCATACCTTCTAATATTTCTTTATAAACTTCATATTGCTTATCTTCGCTTGGTAATTCAGCAGATTCCATATATAAGAATTCAGTTCTGAACAATCCAACACCTTCACCACCATTTTCTCTCACACCTTCAAGATCTTTTGGTGAACCAATATTTGCAACCAATTCTACATGTTTACCATCTGTAGAAACAGTCTTTTCATTAACTAATTTCTTTAATTCTTCGCGGTAAGCTTTATATTCATCACGTTTTGTTGTATATTCTTGAATTGTTGCTTCATCCGGATTAATCATAACAACACCTTCAATACCATCAAGAGCAATCATATCTCCATCTTGAACATCATCAGTGATTGTTTTACATGCAACAACTGCAGGAATCTCTAAACTTCTTGCCATAATCGCAGAGTGAGAAGTTCTACCACCAATATTAGTAGCAAATCCTCTAACCAGATTTTTATTTAATTGAGCTGTATCAGAAGGTGTTAAATCATCAGCAATAATGACTACTTCTTCATCAATTAATGCAGGATTAGGTAATGGTTTTCCTAATAAATTTGCTAATAAACGACGTGATACATCTTTTATGTCAGCAGCTCTTTCTCTGAAATACTCATCACCCATAGACTCAAACATTGAAATAAACATTGCTGAAACCTCATCCAATGCAGCAGCTGCATTACATGCTTCATTTCTAATTTTATCTTCAACCTGAGTTTTTAATTCTGGATCCGATAATACTAATGCATGTGCATCAAAGACAGCTGCTTCTTCAGCTGATAAATTTTTTGATGCAGCCTCTTTAATTGTTTCAAGATCCTTAGCAGTTTGCTCCATTGCATTTTCATATGCTTTGATTTCTTTTTCTACATCTTCAACAGTTACTTTTTCTACTGTTAAATCAGGCATAACTAATTTGTAAGCTTTTGCAATTGCAATACCATTAGATGCCGCAATACCTTTTATCATTGTCATTTTGACCTACCTCCATATGAACCCTATTTTACCTTATTTTCTCCATAAAATAAAGGCTTATATTGCAATATTTCACTAAAATGTATGTGTTTCCACTTTTTTATAACTCTTTCATGTGATTATAAAAGAAAATAAAAATACACGTTTCATATAGGTTTATCAGTTATATATTATATTTTCAAATTATGAAAATTAGCCTTTTATTTCTTATATCTTTGGTATATAATGTAAGTAAATATAGGAGGGACAAAAATGAAAGTCATTGTTGTTAAAAATTATGAAGAAGCAAGTCAAAAAGCTTGTGAAATTATGTTAGATATCGTTAAAAGCAATCCACAAGCAAATTTAGGTTTAGCTACTGGATCTACACCAGTAAGAATGTATGAATTAATGAGAGAAGACCATAAAAAGAATGGAACATCTTATAAAGATATTAAAACATTTAATCTAGATGAATATTTTGGTTTAGATCAATCACATCCTCAAAGTTATCACTATTTTATGTGTCATAACTTATTTAATGAATTAGATATTAACATGGAAAATGTTCATGTTCCTAAAGGTCAAGGGAATATTGATGAAGAATGTGAATCTTACAATAAACTTTTACAAGAAAATCCAATTGATATTCAATTATTAGGAATTGGTTCTAATGGTCATATCGGTTTTAATGAACCTGGTACTCCATTTGATTCAGTAACACATAAAGTTGATTTAAAACAATCTACTATTGAAGATAACGCACGTTTATTCTTTGATGGAAAAATTGAAGATGTACCTACTCAAGCAGTAAGCATGGGTATTGCAAATATCATGGCAGCAAAAAAGGTTTTACTTATTGCTTGTGGTGAAGGCAAAGCAAAAGCAGTTTATGGAATGGCTGAAGCACCTAAAACTATTGATTTACCTGCAAGTGCACTTCAAGATCATCCAGATTGTATATTAATTGCTGATGAAGCAGCTGCTTCATTATTAAAAAATAAATAAAACATAAAACCTGCAAAAATGCAGGTTTTTTTATTATTCAATATGAAAACAAAATAGGAAATGAAGGAAAGACAAAAAAAGGATATCCAGTGTGGATATCCGAAGTGAACTGGCAGCTTGCTATTGTC
>ERZ812616.1087-NODE-1087-length-32240-cov-3.127668_pt1 | contig 32240 bp, 26 predicted proteins | sample MGYA00376249_ERZ812616 | MGnify/ENA primary metagenome ERZ812616 (study PRJEB26924, sample SAMEA4378265) | human gut metagenome | biome: human gut; feature: human-associated habitat; material: faeces | place: China | collected 2013 ...
CTTCCAAACTCGGTTTAGTTTCTTCTGCGAACAGAACATCATAAGACGGATTGTGTAAGATTTCTGTTACACCTGTAATACCGTACTTGCTTAAATCTAAATTAGCCATTCTTGATAATAATTTAAATGATTGACTTTATATAACTTTTCTCTCTCTCGAATTAAAAATAACAGGGCTCTAATACCTACTTGTAACTTGCTGTTACCCCGCCTTGTTAAGACCGGTACAAAAGTAATATTTTTTTTTATAGCTGACACTCTATTAAGGAAATTTTTCAGTAATAATTGCTCTTTTCCATGCAATTAACAAATACACTAGTCTATTTGCAAACCAGACCTTACAATTAGTAATAAAAATGTCAGACCGGGTATCCACTCACAAAAAAGAGGGGCGATCTAACAACCGGCCCCTCTCTATATTACTTTTCCATTTGCATGTTATTTTACTTCCCAAATCTCACCCTGCATCAAGAAATCTTTCAGTTTACGGGTAGGATTTTTGGCTTGCACTTCTTCGATCTGCTGATGAACGGCCTGATCGTATACGGGAGCATCCACATCGCGGATAATACCCAGAGCAATAGGCATATCGTCTTTCATCATGGCCAGCATCATGTGAAGGGTCGTATCTTTTTCATGTGCATCATGAACCAGGATATCGTCCAATGTATAACCATCTTCACCGATTGTCACAACTTTCAGTTTCAGGCCATCCAGAACAATACCTTTGTTACCGTCTTTTCCGAAGATCATCTTTTCGCCATGACGCAGGAAGATAGTACGGTCTGCACGGAATTCCTTATCGACAATGCTCTTATGGATACCGTCATTAAAGATAACACAATTTACAAGCACTTCCGTTACAGAAGCTCCTTTATGGCGGGCAGAAGCAGCCAGGACTTCAGTTGTATTTTTCAGGTCTACGTCGATCACACGGGCAAAGAAGTTTCCACGTGCGCCCAAAGCCAGTTCAGCCGGGATAAACGGGTCTTCTACCGTACCGTAGGGAGAACTCTTTGATACGAAACCACGTTCGGATGTCGGAGAGTATTGCCCTTTGGTCAGACCATAGATTTTATTATTGAAAAGTACAATATTCAAATCGATATTACGACGTACGGCATGGATAAAATGGTTACCACCAATAGCCAGACAGTCGCCATCACCTGTAATCAGCCATACACTCAGGTCGGGACGGGCGGTTTTTACACCTGTTGCAATAGCAGCACCACGCCCGTGGATCGTATGGAAACCGTATGTATTCATATAATAAGGTAAGCGGGAAGAACACCCGATACCAGAGATAACGGCCATATTGTGAGGAGCCACTCCTACTTCAGCCATTGCTTTGTGCAAACAGTTCAATACGGCATGGTCTCCACAACCCGGACACCAACGAACATACTGGTCGCTCTTATAATCTTTCGGTTCGAATTTTATATCTGTCATTTTTTAAGCCTCCAATATTTTAGTGAATTCCTCAACTAATCTCGCAACAACGAAAGGCTGTCCCTTTACGCGATTGAATTTATACGGATTAAATCCGGGTACTTTAGCACGCAGGTAGTTTGCAAACTGTCCGTTATTCTGTTCAGCAACCACAGCTTTTTTGAACTTAGAAAGTACTTCAATTGTATTCTTCGGCAGCGGGCTGATGAATTTGAAGTGAGCCATTGCGACTTTCTTTCCTTGTTTCTGCATGGTTTCCATCGCTTCATACAAGTGGCCGTAAGTTCCACCCCAGCCAATCAACAGCAGGTCGGCATCAGGATCACCGATCACTTCCAGTTCAGGGATATAGTCGGCAATCTTGTCGATCTTAGCCTGACGGGTGGAAACCATCTTCTGGTGATTGATCGGATCAGTCGAGATAGCACTTGTCTCATAGTCTTTTTCCAAACCACCCAGACGATGTGCGAAACCTTCCATACCCGGGATAGCCCAGTAACGAACCAAGCTTTCCTTATCGCGACGGTAGGCTTTCCATACCTTTTCTTCTGTATAGTTAGATACGTAATTCGGTTTGATTTCCGGATACTTATCCAGGTCAGGCAACTTCCAGGCAGACGAACCGTTTGCAATGAAAGCATCTGTCAACAGGATAACCGGAGTCATATGCTCAACAGCCAGTTTAGCTGCCCAGAAAGCAGCATCGAAACAGTCTGTCGGAGTTGAAGCGGCAATAACAACCAGCGGGCTTTCACCGTTACGTCCGTGAAGAGCCTGCATCAGGTCGGTTTGCTCACTCTTGGTAGGCATACCGGTTGAAGGACCACCACGTTGCACGTCGATAATAACCAAAGGTATTTCAGCTATTACAGCCAGACCGATCGCTTCACTCTTCAGGGCCAGACCCGGACCAGAAGTAGATGTAGCAGCCAGGCTGCCGGCAAAACTGGCACCGATAGCCGTACAGATACCGGCAATTTCGTCTTCCGCCTGTACGGTAACAACCCCCAGGTCTTTACGTTTTGACAATTCATGCAGGATATCCGTTGCCGGAGTAATAGGATAGCTTCCCAGGAATAATTGAAGGCCAGACTTTTCTGCAGCAGCGATCAGCCCGTAAGAAGTAGCCTTGTTTCCATTTACATCGGTATAGAAACCCGGTGCTGCCTTTTCGCTTTCGATACGATAGGTGGAAACCGATGCGTGGATATTATGTCCGTAATTATAACCATCGGTCAACGCTTTGATATTAGCTTTCGCGATAGCCGGTTTTTTGGCAAACTTATTTTGAAGCATATTCATCGCCTCTTCCAGAGGACGGTCGAACAACCAGCAAACAAGTCCTAATGCGAACATATTCTTACAACGTAGAGCAGACTTATTATCCAGGCCAAATTCAGCCAGACCGTCTTTCACCATTGTCGAGATCGGAGCGGCTACAACCTGCACACCACCCAAACCTAATTCTTTAAAAGGATCGTCTGTAGTAAACAATGCTTTGTCGAGATCCGACTTCTTGAAAGAGTCGGTATCGATGATAACAATCGAGTTCTGTTTGATATTCTTTACATTCACTTTCAGCGCGGCCGGGTTCATTGCTACCAATACATCCGCCTTATCGCCAGGAGTGAAGATTTTACGTGATCCCAGATGAACCTGAAATCCTGATACACCACTAAGTGTTCCTTGTGGAGCACGAATTTCTGCCGGGTAGTCGGGAAACGTAGAGATCTCATTTCCGAGGATAGCCGACAGATTTGAAAAGATTGTTCCGGTCAACTGCATACCGTCTCCGGAGTCCCCGGAGAAACGAACTACAACCTGTTCCAAAGTTGTTACTTTTGTCTGTTCTGCCATAATTACTTATATTAGCTTTAATCGCTTGTTTGTAGTTAGATTTCCGCAAAGTAAAGAATAAACTTGGCTAGTTCAAAACTTTTGAGGCTTAAAAAGCAGAGAGATATAGATCCAGATTATTCGACGATAAATTAAAATGATTAGAGACATAACTGCTTACAGGTTTTCCACAATACATATAAACACCTGAGCGAAAGCCGTCATCTGACTTTATCATATTCTGGACCGACCCGGCATCTCCCAAAGAGAGGAAGATCGGGACGAATATATTACTGAAAGCCATTGAAGTTGTACGCGCCACCCGGTTACTTATATTGGGTTTGCAATAATGCAATACGCCGTATTGTTCGAACACGGTCGGATCTGTTTTACCCAAACAGCAGGTCGTTTCGAAGCAACCACCCTGGCTGATACGCAGGTCGATCACCAGTGAACCACGTTTCATAGTGCGAACCAACTCTTCTGCGATCACATAACGGTAACGGGTATTGATATAACGCATGGCTCCGATCACCACATCGGCAGTACGGAAAGCATTGTGTAATACATTAGGATGGAAGTTGGAAGTGAAAAGTCCCTGCCCCAATACCTGCTGAATAGTGCGCAGCTTGTTTATATCATCGTCGAAGACTTTAACCGATGCTCCCAGTGCCAGGGCAGCCCGTGCAGCAACGGTACCGGCATTGCCGGCTCCGACAATAACTACTTCGGTTGGCGATACACCGGGTATTCCTCCCAGAAGGATACCTTTTCCTCCCTGTACATTGCTTAACAATTCGGAAGCGATGGTAATGGCGGCCGTTCCTTCTATCTCGGAGATCACATTCAACACCGGACATCTCCGTTGGTCGTCCGACAGCAGTTCATAGGCAATCGCCGTAATGCGTTTGGCCATCATCAGTTCGAATGCCTCGGCGGCAAACAGGTTGAGTTGCACCATCGAAAAGAGCGTCGAGCGAGGTTTCATCAATAGGATCTCTTCCGGTAACGGTGGAAGGATTTTCAGGATAATATCGGCTTGAAATACTTCTGCAGGAGTAGAAACAATTTCAGCTCCGGCTTCAGAGTAATGGTTATCGGAATAGTTTATTCCCAACCCAGCCCCGGTTTCAACCAATACATGATGTCCACGGTCGGTCAACATATCAACGGCTTCGGGGGTAAGCACCAAACGTTTTTCCCCCTCTTTCCGTTCCCGGGGAATACCTATCAGCAAACGATTGTTCACCTTACTCAATTCCTTCAACAGTTCCTGAGGGATGTATGCTCCCTGCACCTGCTTGCCTCCTGTTGCTTCCATAATACGACTCCTGTCGGCAACTCCTACAATTGCCTTTACCTTATTATATTATAATATTTTCTCTAATGCTTCTGTAATTTTGTGTACATCAGTCTCTGTCAACATCACTTCCGCATCAAACACGATTGAAGCTTTCGTATAAAAAGGAGTTCTTTTTTCCAGACTCTCGGCGATAAACGCTACCAGTTCGTCTCCGGAACGGCCTTTCAATACCGGACGGGTTGTCTTACAGGTATCCAGGCGTTTTGCCAGTTCTTCCACCGAAACTTTCAGGTAGACGGTCGTCCCGTTTTCGTTCATAAACTCCATGTTATCAAAAAAGCACGGAGCACCGCCACCGGTGGATATCAATACATCCTCGAACATCGAGACTTCATGAAGCATCCGGCGTTCGATATCCCGGAAGGCCTCTTCTCCTCTTTCTGCAAATATCTGCCCGACAGTTTTATGATAACGGGCTTCGATGTAACAGTCCAGGTCAATAAAAGAGAGTCCCATCCGTTCCGCCAGATCTTTTCCGACCGTCGTTTTTCCGGCACCCATATAACCTATCAAAAAAATACGCTTCATCTCGTATATGATTGTTTACCGCAAATGTAAAGTTTTTTTTCCTCATAACTATGATTTCCTTAAATTATAGTTGGTATCTGAAAAAGTCGTTTCGATGTATTACCTTTGTATTCGTATCTGAATAATAGCAGACAATGGCGAAGAGTAAATATTATGTAGTATGGAAAGGACTGAACCCGGGTGTTTATGACAACTGGGCGGAGTGTAAGATGCAGGTGGAAGGACAGGATGGAGCGAAATACAAGTCTTTCGAAACCCGTGAAGAGGCAGCTGACGCCTTCGAAAAAGGGTATTCCTTTTACCTGAAAGCTGCATCGTCTGCCAAAGCAGCTTCTAACCTGGCACCGCAGGCCCCGATCGGGAAACCTATCAACGAAAGCCTGGCGGTCGATGCTGCATGTAGCGGCAACCCGGGTGATATGGAGTACCGAGGTGTCTACACTGCGACCGGACAGGAGATTTTTCATATCGGTCCTTTAAAGAAAGGAACTAATAATATCGGAGAATTTCTCGCCCTCGTACACGGTCTGGCCCTGTTAAAGCAGAAAGGAAGTAACCTTCCTATTTATTCTGACAGCCGTAATGCGATCAGTTGGGTAAAAAAGAAAAAATGCAAAACATTGCTGGAACGCGAGCCTGTCAACGAGCCGATCTTCGACCTGATAGAACGAGCCGAGAAATGGCTGAATACGAATACCTATACCACCACGATCCTGAAATGGGAGACTGCAGTATGGGGAGAGATCCCGGCTGACTTCGGACGGAAATAAAGTACTAACAAATGATATCTGATTGTATGAAGAACAAGATCACTTACATTTTCTCCAGCGGAAAAAATCCGAAATTCGTTTATTACGGAATCAATCTGCTACGTCAGTTAATTCCTTCTGCTTTTTTCAGGATGAGAAGAAAAAGAAAGATAGCCAAACTGATCGCTTCGCGCTCCGACATGGATTACATTGAAAGCAGGGTCAATTACTACAACAAGCTGAATGCTCCGGTACAGTTGCCGGCCGATGCCCCGATACTGGCCGACCATAAAATGCCTAAGAAAAAAGTATATTTCTTCGACTCATTCGAATATACCCGATGGTTTCCAAAAGAATTGCACTGGGGATATCTGCCGGGCGATATTATAATCGTACCCGATTATCCTTCTATTGTAAAAAGTAGACCTTTGGTCACCGGTGACCAAAGGTTGTCTATAGACAATACCAATTCCATTATAATGAAATTGGAAAAAGACCGTCACTTTGTATTTGTCAACGACACCAAACCTTTTCACGAAAAAATGAACCGGGTTATCTTCCGCGGAAAAGTAAAAGGCAAACCCAGCCGCCGTGTACTCATGCAAATGTATTTCAACCATCCGATGTGCGACCTGGGCGACGTAAGCAAGCATACCGATGACCCACAGGAATGGCAAACAGCCAAAATGACGCTTAAGGAACATCTGGATTTTAAATTTATCCTTTCTATGGAAGGAAACGATGTTGCCAGCAACCTGAAATGGGTCATGTCATCCAATTCGATAGCCGTGATGCCCCGTCCTACCTGCGAAACATGGTTCATGGAAGGCACATTGATCCCCAATTACCATTATATCGAGATCAAAGACGATTTGTCCGACCTGGAAGAACGGCTGAATTATTATATCGAGCATGAAGACGAAGCCCTGGAAATCATTAAACATGCCCACGAATATGTAGCTTTCTTTAAAGACAAACAACGGGAAGACCTGATCAACCTGTTGGTTCTTCAGAAATATTTTGAAAAGACCGGCCAATTACCGGGTTAAAAACAACGGATATAAGCCAATGAGAAAGTGTCGTACAGAATATCCTGCAGGCCGTGTTTGTATCTGAATGAAACGATATTTTTCTTTATCTCATAATTCAGTTTCGAACGAAAGATCATTGGCTTATCTCCTTCTCCCCTATAACCGCGAAAGCCGGAATAATCGACATCCAGCGTAAAGTTATGGCAAGTACCTTGCAAGCCAAGCCCATAACAAAATGCATCATTCTGCCTATTCTGATAATTATTGGTCATCCAGCAATAAAAACCGATCATACCCTGAGCACGAACCGACAGAGTCTCTTCCGGGTTTTTCCATAAGGTACGCCCCACGTTGCAATCGAACCAGTAAGAAGCCGCATCCGTAACGAGCATCGCACAAACGTCCGCCGCTAGCTGTTTTCAGGTTGGCGCTGACAATGACATCCATCCATTTCTCATTAGATAGTACCTGATAATGAAAACCGAAGATAGCGTCGCCGTGACAAGGGATCGGCTGTTTTACTTCTACGGCATGACGCTCATCGCGTACCTCCGGTGAAGTCTCATACCACTCCTGAATTACCCCTTGAACCGTTACTCCCGCACGTCCCTTTGCAATAGGAATATATAAGCGGGCATAAACATCCTTCGTCTTATCTCCGGGCATCGTATGGTATTCCCCTCTGAGTTCTACTTCCCAGCGAGATGAGAGTTTTCCTCCCAATAATTCCGGTATCGGAAAAGCATTGGCTCCAAAATAACGAGGAGTGTATACCAGTAAGGGGACTTTATCCCACCAGTTTTCCGCTTGTACGGAAGATAATGATAATAAACAACAAATAAAAAGTGAGAAGAGCGTTTTTGTTTTCATCCTATACGTTCTGTTTGTTATATCGTTAGAGACGGTCGTCCACCCATTCCGGATTCAGGCAGCCTTTTACATCATATACTACATGGTTTTCTTTCACAAGCGATGGTATATCGAGTTCAAGAAACTCATTATGTGCTACAGCCAGTACGACTGCATCATATTTCTTTTCTCCGGACAAAGAGGCTGTCAGTTCAAGCCCGTATTCACTCCGAACCTCTTCTACACGTGCCCAAGGATCATATACAGAAACTCCCACCCCATAATCCTTCAACACACGGACTACGTCACCGACTCTCGTATTTCTTACGTCCGGGCAATTCTCTTTAAAGGTAAAACCAAGCACCAGGACTTCTGCATGTTTCACAGGTACGTCCTTTTTGATCATACATTTCACCACACGTCCGGCAATATATTCCCCCATTGTATCATTGATACGACGACCATACAAAATCAGCCCGGGATGATATCCGTAATCCTGGGCTTTCCGGATCAGATAATAAGGATCGACACCTATACAATGACCACCGACCAGGCCCGGCTTAAACGGCAGGAAGTTCCATTTTGTCCCGGCTGCTGCCAATACTTCATTCGTATCTATATCCAGCAGATGAAATATTTTAGCCAATTCATTTACAAAAGCGATATTTATATCTCGCTGTGTATTTTCGATTACTTTGGATGCTTCAGCCACACGGATACTGGACACCGGGAATGTTCCCGCTGTGATAACCGACCGGTACAAAGCATCGACTTTCCTGGCTGTTTCCGGCGTTGACCCTGATGTCACCTTTATGATTTTCTCTACCGTATGTTTCTTGTCCCCCGGATTGATACGTTCCGGTGAATAACCTGCAAAGAAATCCTGATTAAAAACCAGACCAGATGTGTTTGCCAGGATAGGGACACATTCTTCTTCCGTTATCCCGGGACAAACCGTAGATTCATAAATCACGATATCGCCTTTCGACAAAGCATGCCCCACCGTCTCGCTCGCTTTATACAAAGGCGTCAGATCTGGACTATGATGTGTGTCTACCGGAGTAGGAACTGCCACAATATAATAATTACATGATTGAAGATCGGAAGGTTCAGATGTAAAATAGAGCCCTGTCTCATCAAATTCCGGTAAATGAGACAACAAAACGGAATTCAGTTTTTCGGCAGACATCTCTCTCGTAATGTCCTCCCCTTTCCTTAAGGCATCCACCCGGCTCTGCTTGACATCAAAGCCGACAACCGGATATTTGGTTGCAAACAAATGTGCCAAGGGCAACCCGACATACCCCAAGCCTATAATTGCAACCTTTATTTTTTCCATTTACTCCATTCTTCTTTTCCATTCTATAATGACTGGCAAAGATACAACTTATTCTTCATATTTATTTACAGTCCAACACTGTAAACATCTGTCAATATGCGTACAAATTAGTTTAAAGCGGGATACAAAGAATTAATTATCATATCTTTGCATCAGATATTTACAGGCAACATCTGTTTACCTAGTTATGTTGACAAAGAAATAGAGGATGAATCGTATAACTGACTTAGACCTTATTTTGCCTTGTTACAACCCGCCTCCAGGTTGGGAGTTAAAGGTTATCGGAAAATTCAAAGAGGTACAATCTTTGTTTACTTCCATCAATTTTCACTTACTGATTGTGAGTGACGGTTCGACACGTGGATATGAACCGGAAACGGTAGCCACACTGAAACAGGAGATTCCCGGAATACAGATAGTAGATTATCGTCCCAACAGAGGAAAAGGATATGCTTTACGCGAAGCGGTACGACATTGCCAGTCAGAATACATCATCTATACCGATTATGATTTCCCCTATACCGACGACTCTTTCGATAGGGTTATCAGCACATTACTGGGTGGAGCAGATCTCGTAGTAGCGATACGGGACAGAAATTATCAAAAAAATCTTCCTCCTTTCCGGCGATTCCTTTCCGAATCATCCCATTTATGTAATGCTATTTTTCTGCGCTTAAAAATACGCGATACGCAAGGGGGATTAAAAGGTTTCAACCAAACAGGAAAAACGGTTTTTTTATCAACAAAAGTTAATAGTTTTCTGTTCGATACAGAATTTATTTATAAAGCACAAAGAAAAAAACTGAACATACAAGCCGTGCAGTCACGTATCAGAGACGGCTTAACCGTCTCTGACATGGGTTTCAAAGTTTTGAAACGTGAGATGGCAAACTTTTTTTCAATCTTATTCAACAAATGATCTTACTAAGTTTCGATATTGAAGAATTCGATGTTCCATTGGAGCATGGGATAGATTTACCTTTTGAGCAACAAATGGCCATATCTATCGAAGGAACCCGAAAGATATTGGCCTGCCTGCAAAAATACCAGGTACACGCCACCTTTTTCTGTACAGCCAATTTCGCGGCTCATGCACCTGAGGTGATTAAAAGCATCCGTCAGAATGGTCACGAGATCGCCTCACACGGGTATTATCATTCTTCTTTTGAAATAGCAGACCTGAAGAGTTCCCGTGAGTTTCTTGAACAGCAGACCGGACAACCCATAGAAGGATTTCGCATGGCACGAATGATGCCTGTCGATGAAAAAGAGATAAAAAACGCCGGCTATACTTATAATTCGTCTCTAAACCCGACTTGCATTCCGGGAAGATATAACCATCTGGACAAACCACGTACATGGTTTTACAAAGAGGATGTCCTGCAACTTCCGGCATCCGTAACTCCGGTATTCCGTTTTCCTTTGTTCTGGCTGGCTTATCACAACCTGCCGGCCAAAGTCTACCGCTGGCTATTTCACCGGACATTGAAACATGACGGATATGTTGTTACTTATTTTCATCCCTGGGAGTTTACAAACCTAAAGGCACATAAAGAGGAATGGAAGCTACCATTCATTATGACCAATCACTCCGGAGAAGGAATGATCAAGCGGCTCGACGACCTGATTGCTTTCTTAAAGAAGAAGCATTATACTTTTGCTACTTATACGGAATTCAAACATTGTATTGAAGCCCAAAAACAAAAGAAGGTATGAAAATAACAGAAAGTTTCAGAGCTTTTATCGCAAAACCGTTCTTCCATAAATACAGTACGGTATGTGGGTTATGGGTACTCCTGGCTATTATAGCCTGGTTAACCAAATACTTTCCGGGGAAATATAATAACTTCCTTATTTTCCGGGAATCATTTTGGCATGCCATCCAGCAAGTTTCATTATACGGAGAATATCCGGTACAATATAACGACGTATTTCTCTACGGACCGTTTTTCAGCCTGTTCGTTGCCCCATTTGCTGTGACTCCGTTATGGATGGGGTTATTAACCTGGTCGGTTAGCTTATCTGTCTTCCTCTATATAGCAACACGTAGTCTGCCATTGGAGCGACGACAGCATATCTTCATCTATTGGTTCTGTGCACATGAGTTATTGACAGGGCTTTTTATGTCGCAATTCAATATAGCAATTGCTGCCATTATCATTCTTTCATTTGTGTGTATTGAAAAAGAAAAGGATTTTTGGGCTGCCTTTTTCATCTTGTTCGGGACATTTGTCAAATTATACGGTATCGTAGGACTAGCTTTCTTCTTTTTCTCACGTCACAAGATCAAGTTCAGCTTATCCTGTGTATTCTGGGCAGTCGTCATGTTTGGAGCTCCTATGTTATTCTTTGGTATCGACTACACGATCAACCAATATGTGGAGTGGTTTGCCGAACTAAGTGGCAAAAACGATAAAAATGCATTTTCTTTGATGCAAAATGTATCATTTTTGGGAATGGTCCGCAAAATATCCGGATCAGCATCTTACCCGGATATTTACCTGATAATAAGTGGACTCATACTATTTGCCCTACCCTATTTACGGATCGGACAATATAAGTTCGCTGCATTCCGACAAACATTACTGGCTTCTGTCCTATTATTCGTAGTACTTTTCAGTACCGGCAGTGAATCCAGCAGTTACATTATCGCATTAATGGGCGTTGCAATCTGGTACGTTGTAGCCCCCTGGAAACGATCAAAAACGGATATCGCTTTGATGATCTTTGCATTCATATTGACAAGCATGTCTCCTTCGGATTTATTTCCGAAATACATTCGTGTACATTATGTATATCCGTATGCTCTTAAAGCCTTACCTTGTATGCTGATATGGTTGAAGTTATCATACGAGATGTGCCGAAGAAATTATGCACCGATAGAGAGTAGACTATAAATGACTGAAATACAAGAACAAACGTTCACATACAACTATAAAGAATTCATTATAAGAATCATTCATTTACAACAAAAAGATTTATCTTTACCGCTTTATTTTCGAACAGAAAAAGCACATGCCTGGTATAAAGGAGATAAATTAAATTTTTGGAAGCCATTTATTCCACAACTAAATAAAATCGACACGTTATGAAAATTGGTTTTGACGCAAAACGCATTTTATATAACAGAACCGGATTAGGTAATTACAGCCGTTTCGTTGTAAATAGCTTATCTACTCATTTTCCAGACAATGAATATAAACTATATTCTCCGGGAAAAGGAATAGAGAGTTTGCATAGTCAAATCAATCCGGTACCATCGGTCTCCTTCCGGTATCCCGAAAGATTCATATCCAGACTATTTCCTTCTTTATGGCGCTCAAATGGAATCGTTCGTGACCTAAGGAAAGATCAAGTCGAACTATTTCATGGTTTAAGTAACGAATTACCTTTATCAATATCCCGGTCCGGTATCCCTTCGATCGTGACAATTCACGACCTTATCTTTATTCGCTACCCTCAATTTTATAAATATATCGACAGAAATATTTATAACTACAAATTTCAAAAAGCCTGCCAGGTTGCAAACAGGATTATAGCGATCAGTGAGATGACAAAACAGGATATCATAAGAACATATAAGATCAACGAAGAAAAAATTGACGTCGTTTATCAGGGATGTGATGAGTCTTTTCAGCAAACTATAACACAAGAAAAGATGAATGATATTCAAAAAAGGTACCATATTCCCTCTCATTATATATTATATGTAGGAAGTATAGAAGAGAGAAAAAATCTTTTACTAATCGTTCGTGCTCTCCAACAGTTGAACAAAGACATTCATCTGATTGCAATCGGGAAACGTACTCCATATACAGATATTGTTGAGGCATATATTAAAGAAAATAACATGCAACAACAAGTTTCTATCCTAAGTAATGTTCCATTCGATGATCTTCCCGGCTTTTACCAGATGGCCGACTTATTCATTTATCCTTCTTTCTTTGAAGGATTCGGCATTCCGATAATAGAGGCACTTCATTCCAACGTTCCGGTAATTGCAGCAACAGGTTCCTGTCTGGAAGAAGCAGGGGGACCGGATTCCCTTTATGTCGAACCGAATGATGTAAACGATCTGAGCGAGAAAATAGACTGGATTCTTTCAACTCCTGCACAAGCCGAGTTAATGAAAAAAGCGGGAAAAGAATATGTAAAACGTTTTACAGATCAACAAATTGCAAACGATCTGATGAACGTATATAGAAATGTTCTGAATAAGTAGCTTTTATTGACTTTGTTTATTCATAAAATAATCTGATATTTGTAGTTCCAATGAACAACAGTATATACCATGTCAGAATCTATTATAAAAAGTATCAAGAAATTCATATATGGAACAATCCCATATATCTATACAAAAATATTCGATCCCGATTCTCCTAAGCTCAGATACTACAAATACATTAAAGAGCACGACTATACACGTCATATCTACGATTTTGCACCAGCCTACATCAACATGAAGGTAGACGTTATGGAAGATAAAGAAAAAGGATTACGTTATGTAATGCATGAAAAAGACAAAAAACTATATTTTCCGGAAGATTTTTCAAAAGAAAGAATACAAAAAGCATACCGATGCCTACTCATAGAGCAACACCCCGAACATCCACACCATTATATCGATTCTCCGAAAGAAATAACAGACAAAACAATCCTTGACATCGGTGCGGCAGAAGGAATATTCTCTTTAAGTGCCATCGAAAAAGCTCGTATGATCTATCTCTTTGAATACGATCCCAAATGGATAAAAGCCTTAAATGCCACCTTCGAACCCTGGAAAGATAAGGTCAAAATAATAAAAAAATACATTTCAAACACCAACGACGATACTCAACAGACTTTAGACTCTTTCTTTGCAGACAAACCGGTAAACGATCTATTCTTCAAAATGGATATCGAAGGAGCCGAATGCAGCGCCTTGGCCGGTGCCAAAGACTTATTTACGAAAGCTATAAATCTGGATTTCGTCATTTGTACCTATCACAGGAAAAATGATGCAAGAGATATATCTGCGTTCCTGGATAATTATCCATGCACTTACAGTACACGCAAAGGTTATATGTATGTAATGCACCGGTTACGCCCCGGCCTTATACGAGGCTCCAAGGCTTAAGGCTCATAATGGTAACGGCGGTTCAACACCTGACGTTCATCTTTAGACTTGATATAGGAAAAGTACAATTCACGTTCTTTTTTGTAAAGGCAGTTGTTCTTATGTCCGTTCAGAAATAACATTCTGATCCAACGAAGGAAAAAATAGTGTTCTAACGGACCAAAGAAAGCAGCCCATTTTCCTTTTTCCCGTTTTATCTGTTTGGTACTTTCTTTAATTGTTCTTTTCAGGAAAAAACGATCGCTGTATTTATTAATCTTCCGCACCGTTTCCTTCTTATCCAGAGAACATTCTTCGGCATAAATCTCTGCCAAACGCGTAGAGACCTCCACAGATAGAGCCAAACGATCGAAATTGGATAATGCTTCTTCCTGGGAAACTTCCTTAAAACGCAAACGGTTAATATCGATCAGCGAAAACCGGAAACTGTCATCCGGTTTCGTTTCCATCAACACATTCCCTGGAGAATAATCAATATGCAATATGCCGGAACGATGAATATTTATAGTAAAACGGACAAAACTACGCCACATAACTTCTGCGTCCAGAATAGACCCATCCATATATTCACGTATCGTCGTAGCTCTCGCATCAAAAATCGAAATATAATAGCTTCGGTTTAACAGACCATTCTTATATTCCTCAATATAAGCGATCGGTGCCGGTGTATTCCCTCCCCGTTTCAATATCTCAAGCGCATATTCATAAGAGCGACAAGCTTTAGATTTACGCAAAAAAGCATAGGCTATCCTATTGACAAGGATCGGTACTTTAAAACTCTTCACTATCATATCAACACCCTGAACCTGATACCGCTTCAGTACATTTCTCTCGTTATAGATAATCTCACCTTCGGAAGAGAAATTCTCCGGCAGATCATTTATAAAGTCCGTTAGAAAAGAATATTCCGGGTTTATTACAATCTTCATATCGTTCGCTTTCATTGGGATGGCTTAGCGAAACAATTCATTCACCTTTGCAACAATCATCTCCGGTTTGATCTGTGTCATGCAAGCCCAATCACCTCGGAAACAGGGTTTCTGTCCGAACACGGAACAAGGGCGGCATGGCAAATCGAGTTGAATCGCATTCTTTGGGTCCTGATGATAACCATAGAATCCGGCATAAGGATGGGTTGCCCCCCAGATAGAAACAACTCTTGTTCCGACAAGGGAAGCAAAATGCATATTGGCCGAGTCCATACAAAGCAAAACATCTAGCTGGCTGATCAAGGCCAGTTCGTTATCCAGCGAATAACGTCCGACCAGGCTTTTTACTCGCGGATACTGGAACGCCCACTGCTCGAGGACTGCTTCTTCGTAACCTCGTCCTCCCAACAGGAATATGGTATAGTCCTCCTGTTCTGACAGACGGGCAACCACTTGCTCCATTTCATCGATCGGATAGATCTTTCCACGATGTTTAGCAAAAGGAGCGATTCCGATCCATTTGCCGTTTTTCGTTCCGGCCACAGCTTCCATTGCGGATAAATCGGCCGGATGCGACTCGTAAAGGGAAGTAAACGTTTCTGTATAGTTAAGACCTGCAGCCCGGAATACATCGGCATAACGTTCGATGACAGGACGTAGAGGTTTCAGGTCTTTATGGTTGCGGGCCGTCAGACGTTTCCGTTCTTTACGTGCCTTATCCACCACATAGATCTTTTTCCCCTTCAACCGGAATGAATTACGAATGATCATGGTACGTATCACATCATGCAGATCGAGTACGATATCATAATCAAATCTCACCAAAGCAGAGGCAAACCGAAGTAATCCGCCTAATGTCTTTTCCGCCGCTTTCGTATTGATACCGATCACGTCCACATTGGAGGGACGATTCATAAATACGGGTATCAGGAAAGCTTGGGTAAGAACAGTAAACGTATCCTGCGGATTTGCTTTGGCGGCGGAATAAATTACCGGAACCGTCATAGCAACATCGCCGATGGCTGAAAGTCGTATAACTAATATTTTTGCCATTATTTTTTACCGTATAGTACAGGATTTAATGCCGGATCATTATACATCTTCATCTGTTTGTATACTTTCATATATTTACGACCGGCTTTGATATCTGCCAACAACTGATCCAAGGCAGTCGACAGGTCCGCCTTCTGTTCCAACAACACATTCAGCTTCTCTTCACACTTAGCCTTATGTTCCGGAGTCGCATCGGGACGGGCTGCTTCTTCAGCCATATGATAGATTTTAAGTGTCAGGATAGACAAACGGTCTACCGCCCATGCCGGACTTTCCGTATTGATCGTCGCATCAGGCAGGATTTTTACTTCTTTGTATTTATCCAGAAAGAAACTATCGATCAGTTCAACCAAATCGGTACGATCCTGATTCGATTTGTCAATACGCCGTTTGATAGCCAATGCCTCCACCGGATCGATAGCCGGGTTACGGATTATATCTTCCAGATGCCATTGCACTGCATCAATCCAGTTTTTTAAATAGAGATAAAACTCTATACTTTTTACCTCATACGGGTTGTGCATAGTTGCATCCACATTATCAGAAACATGATACGCTTTCGTAGCCTGTTCAAATATCCGGTAACACTGTTCACTGAAATTCATATTACTACTGTTTTTTCTTTCTGTAAATACTGTTCACAAAGGTAGAAAATCTTTTCAGTTAGGCAAAGTGAAACTTTCAACGCATCTGCTGCAAAGAAGTAGTAGGTCCTTCAACATACAAGTTGCCCTCCTGGTCTACTCCCATCTTATCGATAAAAACAACACGTTCTTCACCGGTCGCCTCCGTACGTCCATGATAGACACAATACATCTGCTTTCCATCTTTCGAATAAGTCACACTGTTATGACCGGTTCCGGTTACAATTCCTCCTTTTTCCACATTCTTCTGCAATACCGGGTTGTTCGCAGACTTCACAAACGGACCGAGCGGGGATTTAGAGGTGGCATAACCGACAGCATAGTTCTTGCCTCCAAAATAATTGGCAGAATACATCATATAAAATACATCTCCTTTTTTGAAGATATAAGAACCCTCCGTCCATCGGCGGTTTACTTCGCCGGAGGTAACAGAACGACTCTCCCATTCTGCCTGCGGATCTTCATTTGTCACAGGGGGACGAAGAACCAGAACCGGCTCACCGATAATACCACTCAAATCCGGTTTCAGTTCGACACCATAGATCCAGCTTTCTTCTATTTCTTTAAACATTCCTTTCCCACGCGCCCAATCAGCTACTTCACTTTCTACCGGATGCTTATAACAACACCGTGAATAATACAGATAAAGGCGTCCATCGGAATCTTCCAGCAGATTTCCATCGATAGCCGGATAACCGGGATCAAAAAGGGGACGGTCACTCATTTCCTTAAAAGGGCCGGTCGGTTTATCGGATACGGCAATACCTATCCGGAAATTCTCCAACTCATTCGTCGGATTTTCTTTCCAGTCTGCACTGAAAAACATATAATACTTACCATTCCGTTCATATACTTCCGGAGCCCAGAAGTTAGCAACAGCCCAGGAACCGGGAACATTACCACGATACACCTGGCCTTCCGCTTTCCAGTCTATCAAATTATCCGATGAATAGACACAAAAGCCATCTACCGCACCTGCCCCCGTGCCATACATATAATAACGGCCATCGGAAGCCAACAGCACATAGGGGTCACCAAATTTCACAGGTAGGGGATTCATATATTTACCTTCGCCATGGACAGACAGACCAAAGGTTAACATTAAAAGTAACAGACTCCAAAATACTTGTTTCATAATCCAATTTCTTATATTAATAATATTCTTCTCCTTCACACCAAACCGGAAGATACCGTTTATTATACGCTCCAGATATTATATGATACAAATATAAATCATTTTTAGCTATATAGCTATAACAAACGACAGGCCCGAACAAATATTGATTGCCCGGACCCGTCAAAAAAGCTATTCGTTAAAAAAATGTGTTATGGAACATATACTCCATCATATGGATTCTGGTCGCCGGCAGGCCAGATATCATCGGTCATCGACTTGTTATTCTTTAGTTCAGTACTTGGTATCTGATAAATGAAACGCCATGAACGGGCCGGGAAACTTTTGGCACCACCATAATTCACGTGGTTGCCTTCACGAAGCAAAGGCTTCTGATTACGATTGATATCGAACAGGGCAAAACCTTCACCATACAATTCCTTACGCCTTTCCAGCAAGATCGCTTCGACCAGATCGTCACCCGTGGCGGTTGTATGTTTTGCATTACGCAAATCCTGAAGTTGCCACAACAATTCTTGTGCCTCTTTATCCTTATTTTGACGCGCCAAGGCTTCAGCTGCATTCAATAGCATTTCGTCGGCACGCATAAATACGATAGAGCCACGGCATTCTTCATTATCACGGAATTTAAAAGATGCATAAATCTGATCCCACCAATATTCAAACTGGCTGGCACGGATATCTTCTTCATCAAACAAACCGACAAAATTATCGCTCAGGAAGAAGCAACGGAACGTAAAACATTTACGGGTATCATTCGCCCACATGGCAAAAGGAGAATAATCACTCATATTCTGTTCTTCAGTCTGTTTCATTCCCCAAATCCAGGAAGGTGTCGTTTCATTATTAAACCCTTCCTTATATTGCTCGGCAGTAGTCAATGGGTATAAAACCAGTACCTTTTTAGCATATTCTTCAGCTTTTGACCAATCATTCATCACCTGGTATACTTCAGCCAATACGCCCTGAACAACAGACTGGTCAAAATTATTAATCCGGCTACCGCGATCAAAGCCATCCAGCAACTGCTCTGCACTCGTCAAGTCTGAAAGAATCTGAACATATGTTTCTTTGAGTGTCCCGCGAGGTTTACCTTCAGTCAATTCGGTAGTAGGCTCCGTGTAGATCGGCATACCCGGCATGTCCTGAGCTATAATATAGGTTTGCTGGAACAAACGGGACAAACTAAAATACGCCCATCCGCGAATAGCCAGTGCTTGCCCTTTTATATATTGCTTATCAATGTCTGCTCCTTCACAATCATCGACTTTAGCTAAAATCCCGTTTGCATTATTGATCAAGGTATAATGAAAACGCCATAAGGCACCGCTTCGGAAAATATCCCCACGTGTTTCACCCCAATAATTATATGTATAACCATACCATCCACCCCATACGATCATATCTTCTCCGCTCACGTCGGAAACCATCTGCATAGAAGGTATACCACAATCATCCCAACGGTCGGCGCCTCCACTATTATATGCACGCATATGGTAATAACAACCATTCAAAGCAGCCTGGGCTCCCGCCACTGTTACAAAAACCTCACTATCAGCGACGGAAGTCGATGGGTTCGTATCCAGAAAATCACTACACGATAGCGTTCCGAATGCAAGCATACCTGCACCTAACACTGATACTATATATTTTATCGATTTCATATCATTCAAAATTTAATGTTATTACAAATTCAACTGCAAACCAAATGAAACAGACTTCGTTGTCGGGAAGCGGTTATCTGTCGTTCCGGATATATCCTGCTCCGGATCCGTACCTCTTCGTGCCGCACTACCGATAGTCAGGATGTTATCACCTTGTATAAAGACACGTAATGTGTTTATACTGAATTTACTCAGCAACGTTTTAGGCAATGTATACCCCAATGTTATATTTCTCAGACGGGCAAAAGAGTTATTATACAAGAATTTCGAAGAATAAGAACCCATTGAGTTGGCATATGCAGTCGAAATACGCGGGAATTGTGAATTTGTATTTTCCGGTGTCCATGCTTTCAACATATCAGGATGCAAACTATACCCTGTACGATAAGCCATCATCTGGGAATAATCACCGTCATACAATTTACCACCGATACTATAATAGATCATGAATGAGAGATCGATTCCCTTATAAGAGAAATTATTGGTCACACCACCGAAAAGGGCAGGAATGGCATCTCCCAGATATTTCTTCTGATCGTCACTTGTCAGTTCATTGAAATCTTCGGTCAATACACGGTCTTTCAAAATCTTCTTCCCGTCCACAGTTTCATATACATTCTTCCAGAACTGATCGTTACCGGTCTCCGGATTTACACCTGCATATTCAGGCCCCCAGAAATTATAACGGGATTCGCCTTCACGCCATTTGAAATAGCCCGAATTCATTTCTTTTTGCGGCAACTTTGTAATTTTGTTATTATAAGAGGTTCCGTTCAGATCGATCGTCCACTTAAATTCTTTATTCGCAATAGCGGCGTAGCTCAACTGAAATTCGAAGCCTTCATTCTTAACATCCCCGATATTCCGGTCGATACTTGAAAAACCGGTAGACGGTGCCATTGGCATCGGGAACAACAGGTCTTTCGATTTACGGCTAAACCACTCAATACCTCCAGTCAACTTATTAAACAAAGCGAAATCCAGACCGATATTGAATTGCATATTACTTTCCCATTTAAGATTCTTGTTCGGTAAACGGCTTACTTTGATACCGGCATTATTATAGTCATTATTGCCTGTCTGATAAAGTCCCTGATAAGCATAATAAATCTGGCTGCTACCGGTCATCAGGTTATCGTTACCCACAGCTCCATAGCTGGCTTTCAGTTTCAAGTTATCGATCCAGGTATATTCTTTCATAAAATCTTCGTTTGAGATTCTCCAGGAAGCACCTATTGACCAGAATTTACCCCAACGATTATCCGGGTGAAAACGAGAAGAACCATCCGTACGGAAGCTACCCGACACATAGTAGCGATCTTTAAAATCATATTCCACACGGCTTAACCAGCTTAACAAACGATATACATCTTTATACGAATCCATACTATACATGGTCGATGCCGCACCAATTTCAGTTAGACCATTGAAAGGGAAACCTCGTTTTGCTGCCTGCAATTTCTTGTACTCATACGAATAAGCTTCCTGGCCGACAAGTACATTTAATGTATGGTCACCAAAGGATTTATTAAATGTCAACAAATTATTAATCGTATATGAGAAACCACGATCGGATTCTTTATAAGCTTCTCCACCAAATCCAGCTCCAAAACCATGCTCACTGTTTGTATAACCATCGTAAGAATATAAATAATAGTCGACACTTACATTCGTACGGAATTTAAGTTCCGGACAGAAAGTTATTTCAGCGTAAGTACGGTTAGAGACATTATCATGCATAGTTGGCGATGGGTTATAAACAGCATCAGCCAATGGATTCCAGGCAATCCAAGCTTGACGGTTATCACCATAATCATAAATACGATTACCGCTTCCATCCAGTTTGTAACTTCCCTTATCATAATCCCATTCATATACAGGATAAGTAGAAGGGATCGTACGCAGGAACCAGGTTGTATTTCCACTTGCCCAACCTTCACTCCGGCTATGCGAAAGACCAATATTCGTACCGACCTGTAACCACTTATTTACAGTATAATTGACATTTCCACGGGTAGAGTAACGTTCAAATTTTTGTGTAGTAAAAATACCTTTATCATTCACGTAGCCACCGGATATAAAGTAGTCGGCTTTCTTGGATTTTCCGCTAAAGTCGATATTATATTCCTGACGTAAACGCGATTTCATCAATTCACCATCCCAATCGCCTGAAAACAACAGTTGAGCATTCGGGTCCATCAGACCGTTCAAGCCTACGGGTTTACTCATAGAAAACGGATTGATCTTCAATTCTGAAGCCAGATTGTCCGTCGCATACTGGGCAGCTTCCTCTGCAGAAACACCTTTATCATCCATATAGCCGTTCTTCATGGCCAGCCATGTCAGCTGTGTGAATTCCTGCGGACTGAGACGATCCGGCAGATTAACAGCAAGTTTGGAAAAACCCCAGGTAGATTTAAAATTGATCTGTCCCTTCTCGGAGTTGCCTTTACGGGTAGTTATCATAATAACACCATTCGCAGCACGAGATCCATACAAAGCAGTAGCCGAGGCATCTTTCAAAACAGTCATCGACTCGATATCCGAAGGATTTATTGCATTAATATATCCATCATAAGCAATACCATCAACAACATATAGAGGAGAGCTGGAGGCATTGATCGAACCAATACCACGTATTGAGATTTTAGCATCTTCACCCGGCTCTCCGGAACTGTTAATAACCTGTACACCGCTACTTTGTCCCTGCAATGCCTGAGTCACATTCGATGTTTGTATCTTTTCCAGAGACTCTTTTTTTACTACCGTAGCCGATCCCGTAAAAGTTGATTTTTTCCCGGTACCATACGCTACCACCATTACCTCATCGATAGCTACGACATCCGGTTCCATTTTAATATTCAGATTATTTCCAACGATAGGAGCTTCTACCGTTTTATAACCTAGATAAGAGACATGGAGAACCTTTGTCCGGGCAGAAACTTCAATAGAAAACTCTCCGTTTTCGTTCGTTGTCACTCCGTTCATGGTTTGTTTATCCACGATCGCTACTCCAATCATCGGCAAGCCGTCTTCAACAGATGTAACCACACCTGTCACCAGCTTATTCTGCGCTGCCACCAGTTGAGTACACAACAAAATAGCAAAAAGAACTGAAAAAATTTTTTTCATAACCATATTTATTAAAATCAACGCTTCTCATTACTCTCACAAACACATGGCAGTGCCTAATTTCAAATCAATTCGCAACTGACAGTCAAAAAACAATCGATATAAATAGCATTAGTTCTGGTAGGACTACGTCATCATACATTCTTTAATGGCAAATATATTAATTTTATATTTATATGCTATAATTTATATCAAAAAATCACATCTGTATACAATTTTATTTGAAACCATAATTTATGAGGCCTGCAAATTAATCAATCGAAAGCTACCGTAATTCTACAATAAGGAAAACGAAAAGACCGAAAAGACTGACACTAATTATATTTCATAATATATGAAAGAGTCCTACCAGAACTCTTACTTTATTCGTATTTCATTAATTTAATACAATATCCCCACAAATAAGAACATTTATTCACACAGTCCACAAAACAGTAAGAAAACAGCAATAATGAAACGGAAAGCACTACCTTTGCAAACACGTAGAATACAGGAGGAAATACCCTCTTTCGACTTAAATTGAAAGGCAAAATGAAAATTGTAATAGATAATACCGTCCCCTATCTGAAGGGAATAGCGGAACCGATCGCAGAGGTGAAATACCTCAACTCAAAAGAATTCACTCCTACAGCTATTCAAGATGCAGATGCCCTGATCGTCCGCAGTATAGATAAATGTACACGCGAACTATTGGAAGGTAGCCGCGTCCGGCTTATCACCACCGCAACCATCGGTTTCGACCATATCGATACAAAATATTGCGACGAAGCCGGTATTACCTGGAAAAATGCCCCGGGCTGTAATGCAATCTCGGTTGCCCAATATGTGCTGGCGTCACTGATCACCATTGCGCTTCGCAGAAAAGAAACACTTCTGGGTAAAACGATCGGAATAGTCGGTGTAGGCCATGTTGGAAAAGAATTGGAGAAACTTTGTACAGCTTATGGATTACATGTTCTACGCAATGACCCTCCCCGTGCTGAGACAGAAGGAGACGAAGGATTCGTCTCTTTAGACACGATTGCAGAAGAGTCGGACATCATCACTTTCCATACTCCTCTTACAAAAGAAGGACGCTTCATGACACGCCATCTGGCCAATGATGATTTCTTTAATAAAACCCGAAAAAAGCCCTGGTTCGTCAATGCATCCAGAGGAGCTGTGCACGATACACCGGCACTTCTTAACGCGTTGAGATCGGGAAAGATCGGCGAGGCTGTTATAGACTGTTGGGAGAATGAACCTGCCATCGACCGCGAACTACTTGACCGGGTAACCATCGCCACCCCGCATATTGCCGGTTTTTCTGCCGATGGTAAAGCAAACGGGACACGTACCTGCCTGGAAAATATCGAACGATTTTTCAATGTAAAAATAGAGAAATTAAAAGGAGTGATGCCTCCTGCACCTGAAAATCCGGTTATAGATTTAGCCGACATAAAGGAACACCGTATAGAACAAGCTATTTTGAAAAGCTTCGATCCGCTTACAATCGACAAGATGTTACGGGATACTCCCGAAAACTTCGAGTGGTTCCGGACAAATTATCACCATCCACGGGAGTTTGCAGCTTATACAATAAAAAATGCGACAAGAGAAGAGCGGGAACTATTTGATAAGTTAGGATTCCGGTAAATTACAGTCCGCAATGAAAACAAAAAAGGATACGTTCTATTTTCAAACAGTATACGTACTAAATGAAATTAGTATGCCAGGTAATCAGTGGTTGATAACCATCAACCGAACGGCCGACAATTATCAACCATACGGTTGACAATTATGAGCCATACGGTTGACAATTATCGGCCATTAAAAGATAGGCTACCAATATACAAAATATAACGACAAAAGATTCTGTAGTTCAGCATTTTATTCTAATAAAAACAGTAATAAATCCAAGCACTGAAAATAATGGCAAAAGACAAGTTATTATCTCCCGGTTTCTGCTATATATTAACAGCAAACTTTTTGCTGTTCTTTGCATTTTACCTGATATTACCTATCCTGCCTTTTTACTTGCAGGAACGGTTTATGACGGATAAATCGATGATCGGATTCATCCTGTCCTGCTATACGATCGCTTGCCTTTGCATCCGACCGTTTTCGGGATATCTACTGGACACTTTTGCCCGGCGGCCGTTATACCTGCTGGCTTATGGTATCTTTATGGTTATTTTTGCAGGATATATGGTTGCCAGCCTACTGAGTATATTTATCGTATTGCGCATCCTCCATGGGTTTGCTTTCGGAATGGTGACAGTTTCCGGTAATACGATCGTGATCGATATCCTACCTTCTTCCCGGCGTGGTGAAGGACTCGGATATTACGGGATGGCGAATAACCTGGCAATGAGTTTCGGACCGATGATCGGGTTGTTTATGCATGAAAGTTTCAATTATGAGGTAATATTTTCCTGTTCGCTGATCTCCTGTTTCCTCGGATTTATAATGGCTTACCTGGTAAAAACACCTTATAAACAACCGGTTAAGAAAGAACCTATATCCCTCGACCGCTTTTTCCTTGTAAAAGGTCTTTGGGCCGGAATATCTTTATTGCTCCTTTCCATTCCTTATGGGATGACGACAACCTATGTTGCCATGTATGCCGACGAGATCGGCATTTCAGTACATTCCGGACTTTACTTTACCTTTATGGCAGTCGGACTGGCCGTATCGCGCCTGTTCTCCGGGCGACAGGTAGACAAAGGGCGTATCACGCTGGTTATCATATTGGGAATGTTTCTGGCATGCGCCAGTTTCTTCGCTCTCGCATCACTCGAGACGCTGATGAAATGGAATCCGGTATTCACTTCCTATCTATTTATTGGGATCGCCTTGTCACAGGGAGTCGCTTTCGGCACGATGTTTCCGGCTTTCAACACACTGTTTGTCAATCTTGCTCCCAATAGCCAGCGGGGAACGGCCACATCGACTTACCTCACCAGCTGGGATGTCGGTATCGGTATCGGATTGATGATAGGGGGAAGTATAGCGCAAAGCTTCGGCGGATTCAATCACGCTTATCTTTTCGGGGCTTGCCTCACGGTGTTGTCTACGATCTTCTTTATGGCAAAAGGAGGACCGCATTTCAACAGAAACAAACTGCGGTAAAATCGCGTCAGTCTTTTCTCAGTTGTTCTATATAGTCACACAACTTCTCTATCCCTTTCTCACTTTTTATCTTTTCAGCAACTGCCACTGCATTCTTCTTATAATCAGGGTTATTTACAAGATCAGCCATCTTTTCTTCCAGTTCATCTTCCGAAACTTTAGCGATCTTCACTCTTGCCGGTCCCAATCCCAGGACTTGTACCCGATACGCCCAATAAGGCTGGTCGAGAAGCAAAGGAGTGATCAGTTGAGGGACTCCTGCACGCGCTACACTATGCGTCGTCCCGCTTCCTCCGTGATGGATAACAGCATCGCAATGCGGGAAGATCAGGTGATGAGGGATCGGTTTATGCATCAGGAACAACTGCTCGTTTCCCTGTAAAGAAGCGCCGGTCTTTGCCCAACCGGAACCGACAACCAGCCGGTATTGTTTTCGTTCGCAAATCCGGGCCAACATTCCGCAAAAACGTTCGCGGTCTTTTGTCGTACAACTTCCCAGGGTGAAAAAGAGAACCGGGGTCTGGTCTTTATTGATAAATGCCATCAGTTCACGATAGGCCTCTTCGTCATATTCGAAAGTATCATTAAAACAATATCCGCCGATATTCCAACGGAAACGTTCATCCCAAACCGGATCGGTATGTCCCAGGTACTGACTGTACAACAAAAAATTATCACTGTTTTTTCCGGCATCCTGGCCGAAATTCCGGATAGGAGCCAGACCGTATTTTGCGCGGTTTTTATTAATCGTATCTTTCACCATATAGTTAGAGACACGGTTCATCATCAACCAAAGCAATTTCGGGGTAAATATCGGATTAGGCTTCGGATACGGGAAAGCTGGAGGCGGCATTTTCTCACCGGGAAGGAAAGGAGCAAAAGCAGTCCGGACAAACGGTTTCTTACAATATTCCGCTATTCCTGTCGCAGCAAATTCAGTATTGGCAGCGACAAGGACATCATTCTGTTCCAACAGCGGTATCACCTGTACAAACTGTTTGTCAATCGCATCGCGTGTCCATTCCACGATCCTTTTGAAACTTTGTTTATTCTCGGCTGCATCCGCCATCATCCCGCCAATATTATCGAAATCCTGCAAAACTACTTTTACAGGATATTTTTTAGCCATCTCCTCAAAAACATGGGGTAAATTCATTGTCACTTCATGCCCCCGTTCAACCAGTTCGCGGGCAATAGCCAGGTAGGGTAATACATCACCCTGTGATCCTCTTGTTACAAGCAGTATTTTCATCGATTCAATATTTTATCACGTAGTTTTTCCACGACAGCTCAGATCTCCCTGTCTTCACTGTCATTCAGGACACACTGTTCTTCGACTTCATATCCTTCTTCCACCTTTTTACTTTCTGCTTTCCGTTTAAAAAGCATCCGCACCAAAAAGGCTAAAAAACCTAATAATAGACTCATTAACATAATGAGAACAAAGAACGTACATATAAACATATCCGTCAATGTCTATTTTTCACATTCGATATTCCATTATTAATAATATTACATTGCCACATATTAGCTCACAGCTAGTTATACATCCTAAAACATTCAATTCTTAAGAATAGAATATTGATTCTGAAATATAGCTATTGTTTGGTATAAAGTTATATCGGTACTTTGTAACATCAAAATTAAACAATAAAAAGAAAAGTAAATGAACAAGTATTTATTGCGCAACTTTCTTTATGCCATCTGCATGGTCGCTTTACTGACCGCCTGCGATGATAATGATGATGATGCCGGTTTCGAAATGAACGGAACCTATTCCAACAAGTTGAGCGCACCCGAGGGTGGCGACGCACTGATCCTGACTTACAGTGGACGAGAGTTTATCGGTAAGGATGTCGCTTTCAAGATGATTAACGACAATACAGCAAACATTACCCTACAAGGCGTTCTTCCCGGAGAAACCGCCACTCCACTGGAAAATGTAACCCTGACCACTGAAACCAACGGTTATTCTTTTGCCGGAAACGGAACCGGAACCAATGGGACCACCTTCGCTTATACCGGTAAAGTTGAAAAAGGGAAAATGACCCTGGCCCTAACCGATGTGAAGATCGCATCGAACCAGTTGACAGCGAATAAAACCTGGTATCCGGTACAAACCGGAGTTACCGAAGAGACCGATCCGGTTCAAGGCCCCTACACATGCCGGCATTATGCCTTCCACCTGGTAACAGACAACCTGATACTGGCACAGGCTGCCCCCATGCTCGAAGGTATGGTAGGAAATCTGATCACCTGGTTCATAAACAATGTAACATTCAATCCAGACGGCAATATTACAGCCAGCTATGGAACCATGCCTGAAGGTAAGGCACTTGCCGACCTGCTGAATGCTGCTCCCGACAGAAAAGAAAGCGACTGGATCTCTTCCCCTATCAATCTGGCTTCTTATTATGTAAAAGACGATTCCGAACTTTATATCGTTCCCAATGTAGATATGATCCTTTACCAGATCCAGCAAAATAAAACCAAAGCAGATAGCAGTCTGGACCCGGCTGTTCTTGCAGCCGTTTACCAGCAACTCAATAAATGGAGCACCACTGGTATTAAAATGACTATCCGTAAAAACTCAGAAGTCCCTTACAATAATATGGGCAGTCTGATCGCTTACAAAGGTGATATTTTCATGTTCCTCGATAAGGAAGAAATAGCAGCATTCATTCCCCTCCTTTCTTTAGTAAAAGGACTTCTTCCCGAAGATATCCTGAACGGACCGATGGGCCCGATGATCGGAACCATACTCGACATGTTGAGCGGAAGCCTGCAACAGGCACAAACACTCGAACTGGGTATGATGCTGACCAAAGAAAAACAGACACTATAACAAATAAAAATGATAGAAATGAAAAAGTTATATGTAATAGCATTCCTACTAACCTTTTTAACAGGGCCTGCATTCGGGCAAATAATGAAAGGGTACATTTACGATCAGGAAACGAACGAACCGCTGGCCGGTGTCAATATTACTTATAAAAGACTGAGCGGAGAAACAGACGGAACAGTCTCAAATGCCGACGGTTTTTATCAGATCAGCCTGCCGGAAGGTGGCGTAGATTTACTATTCAGCTATATAGGATACGAAAACGAAATGGTCCCGGTAGTAATCAACCGGAACGAGACAAAGACCCGCGACGTACGGATGCGTATCAAAGCGAACTTGCTGGGTGACGTAGTAGTCAGTGCCGGACGTTTCGAACAGAAACTGAGTAACGTAACAGTCTCGATGGATCTACTGAAAGCGGACGATATAGCCAAACAGGCTCCTACCGACCTGAGTTCTACGCTGAACACAATGCCCGGAGTCGATATCAACGACAAACAGCCTTCCATTCGTGGAGGTAACGGCTGGACCTATGGTGTAGGTTCCCGAAGCCTCGTATTGATAGACGGAATGAGTGCCCTGACTTCCGGGACAGGTATTATCAACTGGAACATCGTTCCCCTTGAAAACATCGAACAGGTGGAAGTGATGAAAGGTGCTTCGTCAGTACTTTACGGTTCGTCGGCTTTAAACGGGGTAATCAATATCCGCACCAAACGTCCTAGCCTCACTCCGGTAAGTACCTTGCGTACATATATAGGTATTTATGGCGATCCGGCCAATGAAGACTATCAATGGAGTGACAAATCGTTCTGGAAAGAAGGTAAATATGAAGTAGAGCCTTTCCTTCGCAAAAATGTATTTTCAGGGATCAGAAACCCGATGTATGAAGGGATAGACTTTTCACATGCCCGTCGTATCGGCAACTTCGATGTGTCGGCCGGATTAAATATGTTCACCGATGAAGGTTATAAAGAACAAGGTTACAACAAACGTTTCCGGGCCGGAGGTAATCTGACTTACCATCAGCCGATGACAGACGGTAATCTGGTAAATTACGGTTTCAACGTAAACTATATGAGCGACAAATACGCCGACTTCTTCCTGTGGCGTTCTCCGAAGGAGGCTTACCAGCCCTCTCCTATTGCGAACATGGGACGCGAAGCCAATACATTCTATATCGACCCGTTCTTTAACTTCACAAACCCATCCAACAACACATCGCATAAGATAAAAGGACGTTTTTATTATCGTGGAGATAATATTGCAGACGGCTCGAACAACGGCAAGTCGATCACCGATATCCTGGGTAATATGGGAACAGACGCCAGTGCCATCGCCGGGATCGTCCAGAATGTACAGAACGGTGATTACAGCATGTTCTACCCCTTGATACAGCCTGCTCTTCAAGGTGATATCAACGGACTGGTAAACGGCACGACCAATCTATTGAACGGACTCTTCCCGACAGCAACCACCGCCGATTACTGCGACCTGCTTTCATGGGTGATGAAACGCGGTATCCCCAGCAGCACATCCGACCTGGTGCCCTGGTTATCGAACGCAATCGATCCGAAGTCAGATCCGGTCAGCATCGACAAGAACTATACTTATTATCTGGATTACCAATTCAATAAGAAATGGGATAACGGTACGCAAATCACGGCCGGTGCTACTTACGAACATATGCGCAGTACATCAGTTACCACCGGTAACCATGACAGCGACAATGCCGCCCTGTTCTTCCAGTACGACCAACGCTTTTTCGATCGTCTGAGCGTATCGGCAGGCATGCGTGCGGAATACTATCGCGTCGATGACTTCCTACGTGAATCCGACACAAAGATATTCGGAGCCAAAGTACCTGTAAAACCGATCTTCCGTGCCGGACTGAATTATCAGCTGGCAGACTACAGCTTCATCCGCGCCAGCTTCGGACAAGGCTACCGTTATCCGTCCCTGACAGAGAAATATGCCCGTAAAGACATCGGTGGTGTCGGTGTATTCCCGAATAATGAAGTAAAAGCAGAAAAGGGAGTAAACGCTGAACTGGGTATCAAACAAGGATATAAATTCGGCAATCTGATGGGATTCTTCGACGTTGCCGGTTTCTATACGCAGTATACAGATATGATCGAATTCCGTTTCGGATTCTTTGACCCTAATTCATTTGCATACGCCAATAGTACAAAAGATATACTCGGAATCCTTGCCCAAGGACAGATGCCGGGTATCGGAGCACAGTTCTATAACGTATCGAAAGCCCGTATCTACGGAGCCGAGATCAGTACCAACGGTTTCTATGACTTTAACCCGGATACCCGTCTTTCTTATAACCTCGGTTACGTATACATCGAACCGGAAGATGCAGACTATAAGGAGAAGAACGAACTCGAAGCACAGTATAACGATCCGCTCCGGGCCAAAGAAAAGTCTAACGACTCCAAATATCTGAAATACCGCCAGAAACATACCGTTAAAGGGGTGCTCGATTTCCAGTGGAAACGTTTGAATCTCGGAATGAATGTAACCTGGAAGAGTAAAATGCTGGCCGTGGATTACCTGATGGTCGACGAGCGCGAAAAGGATCAACCGGATGTAATGGAATATATCCGCCAGCTTCTTTATGGTAACGTAGACGGCCAGACGCTTAATTCTTACTGGAAAGAAAAGAATACCGACTATTGCGTAGTCGACCTGCGTGCTGGTGTGAAGATCACGAAAGATGTTTCTTTCCAGTTCATGATCAACAACCTGTTCAATAAAGAATACTGCACACGTCCGATGCTGGTATCTGCACCGCGTACGTATGTAATGCAACTAAATATGAATTTTTGACCAAACCACGATGAATCGAAAAGCCCTACTGAACATTGTGTCAGTAGGGCTTAATTTTTTAAATTCTTTTCCTGTTATTTTAATATATCCTCTATCACATGCGGATAATGTGCATATTCCAGCGCATGCACTTTTGCAGCCACTTCTTCAGGAGTGTCGGTAGGCAACACTTCACATTTAGCCTGGAAAATAATATCCCCTTCATCATAATTCTCATTAATATAATGTATGGTGATACCCGATTCTTTGTCACCTTCCGCCACTACAGCTTCATGTACATGCATACCATACATGCCTTTTCCACCATGTTTCGGCAACAGGGCAGGATGTATATTGATGATCTTTCCCGGATAGGCTTTCAATAAGGCATCCGATATCTTGTTCATAAAACCGGCTAAAACGATCAGATCAACCTGATATTCCGCCAATTTCGCCAGAATCGGAGAACCTTCCACAAATTCCTCACGGGAAAACACGAAAGAAGGAATTCCGAGATTATTGACACGGGCATGCACGCCCACTTTTTTGTTATTCGACAAAACAACCGCCACTTTAACGGTTTCACTTTTAGAGAAATATCGGGCGATATTCTCGGCATTTGTACCCGAGCCGGAGGCAAAAATTGCTACGTT
>ERZ812616.1124-NODE-1124-length-31607-cov-3.547065_pt1 | contig 31607 bp, 28 predicted proteins | sample MGYA00376249_ERZ812616 | MGnify/ENA primary metagenome ERZ812616 (study PRJEB26924, sample SAMEA4378265) | human gut metagenome | biome: human gut; feature: human-associated habitat; material: faeces | place: China | collected 2013 ...
GTGTCGGCAGGCATCCGATCCAGCGGCCGGCGTATCTGACTTATCCGGCTCGGCCGGCTTCACAGTGACCCACTCGCAGGGCTTTGCACCCTATTCCGCCTGCCCCGCAGCATGGGGCAGGCCGCTCGATCTTCTATTCTCTTTTCGGCGGGGTTCGTCCCCGTTCAGGATGTTTCGACGTTTATCAGTATACCACAAGCCTTCCCCCATTGCAAGGGAGACTTTGCCTCCCCCTCCAGCGTGTATTTTACCCCGCCCCACGCAAAAGCTCCCTGCGCCGGAGCCTTCCCCCCAGCGCAGGGAGCCTTCTTCACTTTTGCCCGGATACTTCCCGGCTTACTTGTTCACGCAGTACTCGCTGTTGGCAAGGCGCATGCTGTACCCCTCCACCGGCGCATCATAGCTGGAATCGCCATAGGAGACATAATAATCCGCATAACCGCCCCAATAGTAGCCACCATTGACCCAGTATTTGCCGCTGACTTCCTTGATTACATCAGCACCATTCTTATCATTTTCCTTCAAAGTGGCCTTGCCCTGAACGTCCACGCACTCTTCATAATAATCCACCGTGATGTGCTCCACCGTGCAGTTCTCCACGCTGGCGTTGTCCACGCCGTTGCCACGCTGGATCATGCCGGCCAGACCGCCCATGTCATAGGCGGCGTGGATGGTGTTGTTCTTGGAAACGCAGTCCTTGAAGGTGACCTTCACGCCGGGATCGGCGCCCATGCCCAGCAGGATGCCGATCTTGCCGAAGCCCCAAATGGAGCTGTTGGTGACGCTGACATTCTCGAACAGAGTCGTGCCATAGGTATAACCCAGCACAACACCGCCCACGTTGCCCGCAAACTGCGGTTTTGCATAATTCACAAAGAACACATCCGCTCCATCAAAGGCGATATCCTTAACAGTGACTGCACCGTTGATATCACCGATGAAGCCTGTGCCGTAAACACTGCTATTCGTGCAGCCACGTACCTTCATGTTCCGGATGGTATGGCCGTTGCCGTTCACGACAATACCGGAAAGCCGGTTATAGCCGTTAATGGGCTTCCACAGGTACTCACCCAGATCTGCATCATTGGCGAGATTCAGGGTATAACCGCTGTAATTCTTACCGTCGTCCGTGACTTCCTTGGCAAACAGGGCCAACTCCTCAGCGGAGGCCACCGTCACCACCTTGTTGGCGGTATCCACCGGCGTGGCATAGCCGTCCGCCGCATGGTCAGTCCAGTAATCTCTGGCAAACACAGCGGTGAAGGGAGAGAAGTGGCTGACCTTCATGGTGACATAGCCGGTGGCGGCGTCGTACACATAGTGATCCGCCGCATCCGTTAGGGTCCCACTGTCTTTTGTCATTTTCTCGCCATCATGATAGAGCTTCAGAGCGGTACGGTTCTTACCGACGTTCATCTCCACCGTCATCAGCGTACCATTCGTGCTGACAGCGTTGCCGCTCTGGTCCTTCATCGTGACCTCATAGCTCTGGCTGCTCTCGGTGCTTGCAACCTCCACCCCAGCGGGCGTGGTGCTCTTCACCACCTCCAGCTTCAGGGACTGCACGCCCTCATCCAGAGCGCCCGCAGGCACCGTTACCTGAATGGTGTGATCCTCTTCCTTGTCCTTCAGCACGGTGTCGCCGTCGGTATTCACATCGCCCACAGCCACCACGGGATAGGTGGCGTTGGCATCATAGTCCTTGTTGAAGCTGTCGCTCTCCACGGTGTCCTGGGTGGCCACCACGGTGATGGCGATGCCGTCAATGGACTCGTTCATGTACTCATTGCCGGCAGACTCCTTCATATGGCCCTTGATGGTGAAGGCATTGCTCTCACCGGCCGCCAGATGCTGCTCAGCACCCATCGCCACATCGCCGACGGTCCACTCGATGGCCTCGTTCAGCTTGGCGCTGCCGTTGATGCCGGTGATGGCCACCTTGTACTTCAGCGCCAGATTGCCGTTGTTGACGACACGCAACTCCGGCAGGGTATAGGTGCAGCCCGGCTCCCACAGAACCTGCTCGCCCTCGGCCCCTTCGGCCTTGACCCAGCTCAGATTTGTAACGGGCTTGCCATTTTCATCCTGAATCTCGATGTCCAGATTACCGGCCTGGATCTTGTTGACACCCGTGCTTGCGGTGTCGGTGAACCATGCAAAGGTAGCGCCTACCAGCATGGCCAGGCACAAGACCATGGCCATGACGCTGCCCAGCAAGGCCCGTTTGGTGGACTTGCGATTTGTCATGATATCTTCCTCCTATTTTCTTGTGCGTGACCGATGGAGCGCTTGCACAGGGAGTGTTCCTTATCGTTTCAGGCGAAACGATAACCGCCCATGGGCGGTTCGTCACACTGTCTATACGCGCATGTTAGCACTCCTTACGGCAAATTGCAAGAGGGAACGCCAATTTTCATCGATTTGACGCAAATATTTGCAGTGTGCTTATGCAGCATTACATAAAATACCACATTCTCCGGGGAAAAAGGGGTTTTTGGGCAGAATAAGCGCCGTCCCCTTTGCGGGAGGCGGCGCTTCTGCGTTTTTACTTGGCGGGCTTGACGATGAGGTTGATGAGCTTATTCTTCACCAGAATGGTCTTAACGACCGTCATGCCGTCGGCGGCCTTCTGGATCTTATCCAGCGCCAAAGCGGCGGCCTTCACCGTCTCCTCGTCGCTGTCCATGGCCACGGTAACGGTACCCTTGAGCTTGCCGTTGACCTGCACGGCCATCTCCACGTGGGAGTCCACGGTCTTGGACTCGTCCCAAGTGGGCCAAGGCATCTGCATGGCCATCTTGCCGGTCTTGGCGGCGTAGCCGGTGAGCTCCCACATTTCCTCCACCATGTGGGGGGCGAAGGGAGAGAGCATCAGCATCAGCTGCTGCAGGTCGCCACGGGTCAGGCCGGAAGCGTAGAACTCGTTGACCATGGCCATGAGGGCGGCAATGGCGGTGTTCATCTTCAGGTCGTCGATGTCGGTGGTAACCTTCTTGATGGTCTTGTGGATGATGGAGGCGTTCTTCTCGGAGATCTCATCGCTGTCCTGCGCCAGCTCCATGAGGTTCCAGCAGCGATCCAGGAAGCGCTTGGAGCCCTTGACGGCCTCGTTGGACCATGTGACGGCCTTCTCGAAGTCACCGATGAACATGATGTGCAGGCGCATGGTGTCGGCGCCGTACTGGGCCACGATATCGTTGGGATTGACCACGTTGCCGCGGGACTTGGACATTTTCTCGCCGCCCTCGCCAAGGATCATGCCGTGGCTGGTACGCTTGGCGTAGGGTTCCTTGGTGGGGACCACACCGATGTCATAGAGGAACTTATGCCAGAAGCGGGAGTACAGCAGATGCAGCGTGGTATGCTCCATGCCGCCGTTGTACCAGTCCACGGGGCTCCAATAATCCAGCGCCTCCTTGCTGGCCAGTGCCTTGTCATTGTGGGGGTCCATATAGCGCAGGAAGTACCAGCTGGAGCCGGCCCACTGGGGCATGGTGTCCGTCTCCCGCTTGGCGGGGCCGCCGCAGCAGGGGCAGGTGGTGTTGACCCAATCGGTCATCTTGCTGAGGGGGCTTTCGCCGTCGTCGGTGGGTTCGTAGCTCTCCACCTGCGGCAGCACCACAGGCAGCTGCTCCTCCGGCACCGGCACCCAGCCGCACTTCTCGCAGTTCACCAGAGGGATGGGCTCGCCCCAATAGCGCTGGCGGGAGAACACCCAGTCACGGAGCTTAAAGTTCACCTTCTCCTTGCCGAAGCCCTGCTCCACCACGTACTTCTTCATGGCGGGGATGGCCTCCTTGACGGTCATACCGTTGAGGAAACCGGAGTTGACCATGATGGCGGTATCATCCTTGGCCACAAAAGCCTCCTTGGTGACGTCGCCGCCCTGCACCACCTCGATGATGGGCAGGCCGAACTTCTTGGCAAACTCCCAGTCACGCTGATCGTGGCCGGGGACGCCCATGACCACGCCGGTACCGTAGCCCATGAGGACGTAGTCGGAGACGAACAGAGGCAGCGGCTTGTGGGTGACGGGATTGATGGCCTCGACACCCTCCAGCCGGACGCCGGTCTTTTCCTTGTTCAGCTCACCACGCTCGAAGTCGGACTTGCGGGCAGCCTCCTCCTGATAGGCGGCCACGGCATCCCAGTTCTTGATGTGGGGCTGCCAGCTCTTCAGCAGGGGATGCTCCGGGGAGATGACCATATAGGAGGTGCCGAACAGGGTATCGGCACGGGTGGTATAGACGGTGACCTCGTCACCGATGTTGGTCTGGAAGGTGATCTCGGCGCCGGTGGAACGGCCGATCCAGTTGCGCTGCTGGATCTTGACACGTTCGATGTAGTCCACGTCCTCCAGATCGTCCAGCAGGCGCTGGGCGTAGGCGGTGATCTTCAGCATCCACTGGCTCTTCTCCTTACGGATGACCTCGCTGCCGCAGCGCTCGCAGACGCCGTTGACCACCTCCTCGTTGGCCAGCACGCACTTGCAGCTGGTACACCAGTTGACGGGCATGGTGGCCTTATAGGCAAGGCCACGCTTGAACATCTGCTGGAAGATCCACTGGGTCCACTTGTAGTAGCTGGGGTCGGTGGTGTCGATGCAGCGGTCCCAATCAAAGCCGTAGCCCAGCATTTTCAGCTGGCTGGTGAAGTTGGCGATGTTCTGCTTGGTGACGATGGCGGGGTGGATATGGTTCTTGATGGCGTAGTTCTCCGTGGGCAGGCCGAAGGCATCGAAGCCGAAGGGGTACAGGACGTTGTAGCCCTCCATACGCTTTTTACGGGTGACGATGTCCATGGCCGTGAAGGGGCGGGGATGGCCCACGTGCAGTCCCTGACCGGAGGGGTAGGGGAACTCGATGAGGCCGTAGAACTTGGGGCGCTTGTCCCCGGTGACGGCGGCGTAGGGCTTGGTCTCCTCCCACCGCTTCTGCCACTTTTTCTCGATGGCAGCAAAATCGTACTTCATGTCGTTTTCTCCTTTTATGTTACAGTCTTTTCCTGACAAAACAAAAGCCCCCGACCGCTGCTGCGGTCAGGGGCGAAGCAACTCGCTGTACCACCCTGCTTCCGTGATGAGGTTCTCCCCCCTCACGCTCAGGCGGCTTTAACGCAGGCCATACGTCCCGCCCTGTTCAGGCAGGAGGCTCCGGGGCCAGTACAGCAAGGCACCTCCGCCGACTCGCACCATACGTCGGCTCTCTTGGGGGCAGGTCTGCCTTGCCTTTTTCCCTTCATTGCTTTTGACAATACCCTTTTATGATAATATCCTTCGATGGATTTGTCAAGCGTTTAGCCGGGAATTGTTTTATTCCTTGGTGTCCACCACGCCCGTCAGATCCACCGGCGTACCGTCACGCCACAGGCGCTCCAGCCCGTAGAACTCACGGGCCTCGGCGTTAAAGACGTGGACAGCGATGCAACCGTAGTCCAGCAGCACCCACGTGCCGCCACGGTAGCCCTCCCGGTGCAGGGGATTCTCCTCCGCCTCCTCCAGCAGGACCTTCTCCACGTTGTCCACCAGTGCGTTGATCTGGGTGTTGGAGGAGCCGGTGGCAATGACAAAGTAGTCCGCCAGCGTGGTCAGCTCCCCGATCTCCAGCACCTGAATTTCCTTTCCCTTTTTATCAGACAGCGCACGGGCTGCCAGCAGTGCCAGCTCCTTGGCATTCTTCATTTTGCTTCACCTCTTAACAGAAAATCTCTCGCTTCCAGTGTATCATGATGCACGGGATTGCCCATGCGCTCCATCTCGTCGATGGTGTCGGACAGGCCCATCAGGAGGCCCTTGTCCAAATCGTCGTATACCGCACGGCGCAGTCTCTCCACCCCCGGAAAGTCCCGATTGGGCTCGATGTAGTCCGCCAGATAGATGACCTTTTCCAGCAGGGTCATATCCGGCTTGCCGGTAGTGTGCCAGCGGATGGCCTCGTAAACGGCGTCCTTCACGCCGAAGATGTCACGGGCCACGGCGGCACCGGTCTTGGCGTGCAGCAGCTTCAGGGCGTGCTGCTCCAGCCCGTCCAGCCGGATATCGTACCTGCGGCACAGAGCCAGCTGCTGCTCCATATCCAGTTTCTTGGTGCAGTCGTGGAGGAGGGCGGCGATGCGGGCGTCCGTCTCGTCGGCCCCGTAGCGCCGGGCCAGCCGGATGGCCTCCTGCTCCGTCCCCAGCACATGGGGCATCCGCTTGGGCTTTAAGAAGCTCAGGGCGATGGGCCGCAGCTCCTCCGGCGTCAGGTGCTTCAGGTCCGCATGGGTACCGTAGAGCCGCTGGCGCAGGATGTAGCCGTACACCGCCTCCGGCAGGTACTCCCTGCCCTCCGGCAGCAGCTGCCGCAGACGGGTGGAGGAGATATCCACCACATGGGGGTTCTCCACCACCGTCACCTGCGCACCGAAGGTCTCCTCCAGATACGCCTTCTGCCGGGCAAAGCGCTGCTGCTCCGGGTCCCCGGTGCGGCTGAAGGCCGCCACACGGACAAGGCGCAGGATCTCCTGCGGCTCATGCCAGTCCTGCAGAGACAGGAACATATCCGTCCCCATCAGCAGCCACAGCTCATCCTCCGGGTACTGCCGGCGCAGGGTGCGGAGGGTATCCGCCGTGTAGCTCTTCCCCTGCCGCCTCACCTCCACGTCCAGCACCTGTGCAGGGCAGGACAGCTCCGCCGTGGCCAGCGTGGCCATCTCCAGACGCTGGGCGGCATCGGCGCCGCCCTCCGGCAGCGCCTTATGAGGCGGGATGCTGGCGGGGATCAGCAGCAGAAGGTCCAGCCCCAACTGCTGTGCCGCCGCCTGTGCCGCCGTGATATGGCCCCGGTGAATGGGGTCAAAGGTCCCGCCGTAAATACCGATCTTCATATCACACGCTCTTCTTCCGGTCCTTGACCAGCTCGATCTTCCGCTTGGCCTTGTCATGCTGCATCCGATAGAGGACGAATTTGCTGCCGATGACCTGCACCACCTCGCACCGGGCGGCTACCTTCAGCTCCTCCGCCGCCTCACGGGCGGTGAGCATGGAGTTCTCCAGCACCCGGCCCTTAATGAGCTCCCGTGCCTCCAGGGCGTCGTTGACCTGCTTGATGAGGTTCTCCCCGATGCCGTCTTTGCCCACATGGACGATGGTATCCAATGTGGACGCCATCCCACGCAGCTGGGCTCGCTGCTTGCTTGTCAGTTCCATATCAGTGATTCTCCATATATTCTTTCAGTTTTTCCCCAAAGGCCCACAGGGCCACGCCCCGGTGGCTGATGGCGTTCTTCTCCTCCGGCGTCAGCTGGCCGAAGGTCTTTCTCATCTCCGGCACGAAGAACACCGGGTCGTAGCCGAAGCCGTTCTCCCCCTGCGGGGCATAGGCGATGGTGCCGTGGCAGTCGCCCTCGGCCTCCAGCACGTCCCCGTTGGGGAAGCAGCACACCACCGACGTATGGAAGTGGGCGGCACGGGTCCCGGCTCCCCGGAGATTCTCCAGCAGCAGCCGATAGCGGGCCACATCGTCGTCCAAGCCGCCGTAGCGGGCGGAGTACACACCGGGGGCGCCGTTGAGGGCGTCCACGCACAGGCCGGAGTCGTCGGCAATGGCGGGCAGTCCGCTGGCCTGCATGACGGCCTCGGCCTTGATGCGGGCGTTTTCCGTGAAGGTGGTGCCGGTTTCCTCCGGCTCCAGCGCCAGCCCCAATTCGGACTGGAGCACTACCTCCACCCCCAGCTGGCCCAAAATGCGCTGCATCTCCGCCAGCTTGCCCTGATTATGAGAAGCCAATACGAATTTCATCACAGTACCTCCCCCAGAATGTTCTTTTCCTTCTGAATCAGCTCCCGACAGCCCTTGGCGCACAGCTCCACCAGCTCCTGCTGCTCTGCGGCCGTAAAAGCCCGGCCTTCACCGGTACCCTGAAGCTCGATGATCTCCCCCAGCTCATTCATGACGCAGTTCAGGTCCACCATGGCCCGACTGTCCTCGCTGTACGGCAGGTCCAGCATGGGTGCATCGTCGATGATGCCGGCGGAGATGCCCGCCACGAAGTGCTTCACCGGTGTCCGGGGCAGCACCCCCTCCTCCACCAGCTTGCGGCAGGCCAGTGCCAGAGCGATGAAGCCGCCGGTAACGGAGGCGGTACGGGTGCCGCCGTCGCCCTGCAGCACGTCGCAGTCCACGGTGATGGTGCGCTCGCCCAGCAGGCGGCGGTCTACCGCCGCGCGGAGGCTGCGGCCGATAAGGCGCTGGATCTCGGCGCTGCGGCCGGAGAGCTTCAGCTTGTCGATGTCCCGGCGGGAGCGCTGGCGATTGGCACGGGGCAGCATGGAGTACTCCGCCGTCACCCAGCCGCAGCCGGGGGCCACATGGGGCGGCACCCGCTCCTCCACGCTGGCGTTACAGAGCACCACCGTGTCGCCGCAGCGGATCAGCACGCTGCCCTCAGCGAATTTGATGAAGCCCGTGGTGATCTCCACCGGGCGCAGCTCATTATATTTTCGTCCATCTGCACGGGTCATATGCCTTCCTCCTCAGATAAGATCGTTGACGAATTCCCTTGCGTCAAAGGGGCGCAGGTCATCGATGCCCTCGCCAAGGCCCACGAACTTCACCGGCACCTGCAACTCCTGTGCGATGGCAATGACGATGCCACCCTTGGCGGTGCCGTCCAGTTTGGTGAGGATGATGCCCGTCAGACCCGCCGTCTCCTTGAACTGCCGGGCCTGAATGAGACCATTCTGGCCGGTGGTGGCGTCCAACACCAGCAGCGTCTCCTTGGCGGCGTTGGGGGCCTCCCGGTCGATGATCTTGGACAGTTTCGCCAGCTCCGCCATCAGATTTGCCTTGTTGTGGAGCCGTCCGGCGGTGTCGCACAGCACCACATCCACGTTCCGGGCCTTGGCGGCCTGCAATGCGTCAAACAGCACGGCGCCGGGGTCGGCTCCCTCGTTCTGGCGCACGATGTCCACACCGGCCCGCTCCGCCCAGATCTCCAGCTGATCGGCGGCGGCGGCACGGAAGGTATCTCCGGCGCACAGCAGCACCTTCTTGCCCTCATTCTTCAGCCGGTGGGCCAGCTTGCCGATGGACGTGGTCTTACCCACGCCGTTGACGCCGATGATGAGGGCCACGCTGGGCCGGGTGGAGAGGTCCAGCGCGGGATCGCCCACCGACAGCTTTTCCGTCAGAATGTCCCGCAGAGCGTTTTTCACGTCCTCCTCGTGGGTCAGCAGCTTGGCATAGGCCCGCTTTTTCAGCTGGGCCACGGCGTCCACCGCCGTATCCATGCCCACGTCCGCCAGGATGAGAGCCTCCTCCAGATCGTCGTAGAATCCCTCGTTGAGGGAGTCGAAGGACATGGGCTTGAGCCACGCCTCCTTGAATTTTGCAAACAGTCCCATGGCTGCTTCCTCCTTGCATCGGGCTGCCGCCCGGTTATTTGATCTTCAGCTCCTTGGCCATATCATTGAGGTTGATGGTGAGGATGCGGCTGACGCCACGCTCCTGCATGGTAACGCCGTACAGCACGTCGGCCTCCTCCATAGTGCCACGGCGGTGGGTGATGACGATGAACTGGGTCTTACCGGCGATGCGGCGCATATACCGGGCGTAGCGCACCACGTTGGCCTCGTCCAGTGCCGCCTCGATCTCGTCCATGACACAGAAGGGCGTGGGATGCACCTTCATGATGGCGAAGTACAGAGCAATGGCCACGAAGGCCTTTTCGCCGCCGGACAGCAGCGTGATGGTTTTCAGCTGCTTGCCGGGAGGCTGGACCTTGATCTCGATACCGCAGCCCAGGATGTCGTTCTCGTCCTCCAGCTCCAGCCGGGCCTTGCCGCCGCCGAACAGCTCCAGAAACGTCTCCTGAAAGCTCTCGTTGAGTAGCTGGAACTGCTGGGCGAAGATCTCCGTCATCTGGCGGGTGATCTCGTCAATGACCCCCGTCAGCTCCTCCTTGGCCTTCTCCACGTCCGTCCGCTGCTCGGAGAGGTAGGTATAGCGGGTATTCACCCGGTCGAACTCCTCGATGGCCCCGATGTTGGGAGTGCCGAGGCTCTTGATCTCCCGGTTCAACTCCCCGATGCGGCGGGTGGCCTTGGGGATGCTCTCCAGCTCCATGCGTTGGCTCTGAGCCTCGGAGTGGCTCAGTTCATACCTCTCCCACAGCTTGTCGAGGATGTTCTTTTCCTCCATGGCAGCGGCGTTTTTCTGCTGCTCCAGCCGGGCCACCTCACGCTCCGTGTGGAGGACCTCCTCGTTGCAGCGCTGCATCTCCTGATTCTGCTGGGTGCGGCGGCGCTCCAGCTCCAGCTTCTCCGCCGCCAGCGATGCCAGCTGCTCCTTCAGCTGGCGGCACTGGGTCCGTAGCTCCTCCGCCTTCTGCCGGTGGATATCCATCTCCCGGCCGGCTTCCTCATTGGACCGACGGAACCGCTCCAGCAGCGCCTCCCGCCCGGCCCGGTCGGTATGCATCTGGACCTGCAAACGCTCCAGCTCCCGGCGGCTGTGGAGCGAGGTCCCCCGCTCCGCCGCCAGCGCCGCCAGCGCCGTTTTATGCTCGGTGATCTGGCCGGAGATCTCATCTGTCCGGGTCTGTAGGTCGCTCTGCCCGGCCCGGCTCTCCTCCGCCTGACGGGACAGGCGCTCCGCCTCGCCCTCGTGGGCGGCGATCTCCTGACGCACCGCCTGCATCTGCGTCTCCTGCTCCTGTAGGCGCCGGGTCAAAGTCTCCCGCTCCTGCTGCAGGCCGTCCTGAGACAGGCGCAGATTCTCCAGCAGGATCTCATGGTGCTCCTGCCGGCCCTCCAGTGTCAGCACCTGTTGGGCTGCCGCCCGCTGCTGCTCCTTGGCCACATCCAGCTCATACTGGGCCTTTTGCAGCTCACGGCCCGTCTCCTGCGCCCGGCGGTCGGCATCCGCCAGCTGCCCACGCAGCTGCTCCAGCTGACCTGCCAGCCGCTGCAGCTCGTTGGCACGGGACAGTACACCGGCGCTGCGGCTGACGCTGCCGCCGGTCATGGAGCCGCCCCGGTTGATGACCTGCCCGTCCAGCGTCACAATGCGGAAGCGGTTCTGGTACCGCCGGGCCATGGTGACGCCGCAGTCCAGATCCTCCACCACCACCGTACGCCCCAGCAGGTTCTGAAACACGCCGTCGTAGCGCTTTTCATACTGCACCAGCTCCGAGGCAACGCCCACGAAGCCGTACTCCTCCTCGATGCGGCTCTCCCGCAGCTTCTCCCCCCGGACAGCGTCCAGAGGCAGGAAGGTGGCTCGTCCGCCGTCCCGCTGCTTCAGGTAGCCGATGGCGGACTTTGCATCGTTCTGCGTATCCACCACGATATTTTGCAGGGCGCCGCCCAAGGCGATCTCGATGGCCACGGTGTATTGCTCCTGCGTGGTCATGAGGCTGGCCACCGGGCCATGTACGCCCCGCAGGCCGCCCTTGTCCGCCGCCTGCATCACCAGCTTCACCGCACGGGAAAAGCCCTCGTACTCCTTCTCCATCTCCGTCAGCAGGCGGATGCGATCCTCCATGGCCGCCGCCTGACGGCTCAGCTGCTCCCGCTGCTGGGCGCTTTCCTGCGCCCGGCGCTGTCGCCCGCCCATTTTCAGGCCGTGGCCCTGAATGACGTTCTCCGCCGCTGCGGCCTCCTCACGGGCCTCCTCCAGCGCCTTACGGTTCTCCGCTGCTGCGCTCTCCTCGGTTTGGCGGCGCTCCTGCAGCTGCTCCAGCTCACGGCCCACCTCCTCCAGTCGGGTGCGGGCCGCCTGAGACTGGGCCTCCAGTCCTGACAGCTGCGCCCTTCCATCGGCGGCAGCCGCCGTGGCCAGCGCCTCTCTGGCCCGCAGGGCCTCCGCCTCACGGACGGCGCTGCCGGCACGCTGAGTCATGGACTGCAGCTGCTGCATCCAGCCCTCCAGCTCGCCGGTCAGCTCCTGTGTCCGGCGGTCGATCTCCTCCGTGCGCCGGGTGAGGGCATCCATCTGCCCCTGCAGATCCTCCGTGCGGCTGCTGCTGTCGGCCATCTCCCGCTCCAGCCGGGTCATGGACTCCTGATTATGATCCACTCCCGTCTGCAGCACGGCGATGGCGGCGTCCTCCTCCCCGGCAGCCGTCTCCAGTCCGGACATCCGGCCCCGGAGGGCCTCGGCCTGCATATCGTTCTGCTGCACCTGCTCCACGCAGGTCTCTGCGGCGGCATACACCTCATCCAGCGCCGCCTGCGCCCGCTGCTTATCCTGACAGGCGGACTGGTGATCCGCCTCCAGCTTCCGGGCCTTGACCTTCAGGGCCTGAAGATTTTCCAGCCACACGCTGATCTCCAGCACCCGCAGCTCGTCCCGCAGCACCAGATACTTCTTCGCTGTCTCCGCCTGCTTCCGCAGGGGCTCCACCTGCAGCTCCAGCTCAGCGATCTTGTCGTTGATGCGGACCAGATTCTCCTCCGTCCGCTGGAGCTTGCGCTCCGACTCCTCCTTGCGGTGGCGGTACTTGCTGATGCCCGCCGCCTCCTCGAACACCTCACGGCGCTCGCCGCTTTTAACGGACAGGATCTCATCGATCTTGCCCTGTCCGATGATGGAGTAGCCCTCCCTGCCCATGCCGGTGTCCATAAACAGCTCGTTGACATCCTTGAGACGCACGGACTGGCGGTTGATGTAATATTCCGACTCCCCGCTGCGGTAGTAGCGGCGAGTGACGGCCACCTCCGCCTCGTCCCGGCCGGGGAAGATGTGCTCCGTGTTGTCGATGACCAGCGTCACCTGTGCAAAGCCCATCTGGCTGCGCTTCTCCGTGCCGCCGAAGATCACGTCCTCCATCTTGGCTCCCCGCAGCTGGCGGCTGTTCTGCTCGCCCATGACCCAGCGGATGGCGTCGGAGATATTGGACTTGCCGGAGCCGTTTGGCCCCACGATGGCCGTGATGTCCTCACCGAAGTTCAGCACCGTCTTATCAGGGAAGCTCTTGAAGCCCTGGATTTCCAAAGCCCGAAGGTACACGAGTCGCTCACCTCTTTCATGTTTGCATATAATAACTAATTTATTATAGCAGGCTATCCCCCCTGTTTCAAGCAAAATCCGCTGACGAACCGGGAAAAGCCCATCAAAGCGGCGATGGTGGTGCCATCTCCTTCCAAAAGACAACCCCCCTGACCGCCTTGCGGCGGACAGGGGGGTATGCTCGGGGAATACGGTTTACTTCACCAGCTGGCAGAACAGGTCGATCTCATCGGCCAGAGACTGGAGTCCCTGCCGCCAGAAGGCCTTATCCGTCAGGTCGATGCCGGCGATCTTGGCGGTATCCTCCACGCAGGTGACGGAGGTTGCGTGGAGCATCTTCTTATACAGCGGCACGAAGTCCTTGCCCTCCTGCTGATACTTGGCATACAGGCCACGGGCAAACAGGCCGCCGAAGGCATAGGGGAAGTTGTAGAAGCTCAGGCCGCCGCTGTAATAATGGCCCTTGCACAGCCACATATACGGGTGCAGGCAGGTCTGATCCAGCCCGTCGCCGTAGGCCTTCTTCTGGGCCTCCAGCATCATCTGGCACAGGCGGTCGGGGTCCAGGAACTCCTCCGGCCGGGCGGCAAACACGGCGGACTCAAACAGATACCGGGAGTAGATGTCGCAGATGATCTGGCAGGCGTCGGACAGCTGGCTCTCGATCAGAGCCAACTTCTCGTCGTTGCTCTCGGCGGCATCGATGGCGGCGCTGACGGTGAGCACCTCGTTGAAGGTGGAGGCCGTCTCTGCCACGGGCATGGTATACTCCTGGCACACCAGCGGGTGGGAGAACACCTGCTGATCGTGGAAGGCATGGCCCAGCTCATGGGCCAGCGTCACAATATCACCGAAGGCGCCGTCGAAGTTGGTGAGCACCCGGCTCTGCTTGGCGCTGGGTACGCCGCAGTCAAAGGCTCCGCCCACCTTGCCGTTGCGGGGATAGAAGTCGATCCACGCCTCGTCGAAGGCACGCTCCACCATGTCGTGAAGCTGGCTGTCGAAGCCACTGAAGATGCTCAGCAGATAGTCCTTGGCATCCTGTGTGGTGTACTTCTTGTCGCTCTTGCCCATGGGGGCGAACAGCTCGTACCAAGGCAGGCCGTTCTCGTGGCCCAGCGCCTTGCCCTTGGCCCGCAGATACTGCCAGAACTTGGGCAGATACTCATCCATGGCCCCCAGCAGGGCATCCAGCGTCTCCCGCTTCATGCGGCTCTGATACAGGGCCTTATCCAGCGGGGAGGCATAGCCCCGGACCTGGCACTCGTTGATGACCTGCAGCTTGATGCTGTTGAGGGCATAGGCCACGGAGTCCTTGATCTTGTCATAGCACGCCAGCTCCGCCTTATAGGCGCTCTTGCGGACGGCGGGATCGGGATCGTAGGCCAGATTGCGGATGGCAGACAGGTTGGTGACGCCGCCGTCGTACTCCACCTTCACGCTGCTGGTGAGGTTATCCCGCAGGCTCTCCCACGCCGAAGCACCGGAGATGTTCATCCGGGCGAACAGCTCCTCCTCCCGGTCGGTGAGCAGGTACTTGCTGTCCCGGCGGATGGACTCCAGCAGGAAGCGATAGGGCTCCAGCGCCGGGTCGGCGTCCATGATGGCATCCAGATCCTCCAGCTCCGCCACCGTCCGGCGCAGGGAGGCGTTGGCGGCGGCGCAGCCGCTGAGCTTGGCGCTGAGCTGGTCGCCCAGACTGTTGGCCTTGGTATCGGCGGTGTTGGCGCTGCACCGAAGGCTGCAGAAGATGAAGAGCTTGTTGGCCAGCTCCTCCACCCGCTCCTGCACCTGCAGGAAGCGATGCACCAGCTGGCTGTGCTCCATGCCCGCCGCCTCACCGGCCAGCATGTTCACCGCCGCAATGGCCTCGTCCAGTGCCTTCATATCCCCGGTAAACGCCGGGTCGTCAAAATCCTTGTAAAGGATACTCAGATCCCATACCTCGTTCATGTTCGTTCCTCCTTTTCAGATAGGCGGCTCCCCGCTGGTTTTTTCCGTCACATTATATCACACCCTTCCACCGGTTACAACCATTTGTTTCCGGGAAAAGAGCATCCCCCGGAGCAGTACTCCGGGGGATGTGTGGTTTCATATCGCTCTGTCATCCGCACTGGTGGGAATGGACCGTATACTCTGCGGTATCGTGGCCGTCGTGGTGGATCAGGACGATCACGCCACCGTCATACCGCAGCGTCACCGTGCCGTCCTCCGCCCGCTCGCCGCCGGTGAGGGTCACGGAGGTCATACGGGTATCCGTGTGGGCGACGTAATAGCTGTCTGTCTCCGCCCAGTAGACGAATTTGGACAACCCCACCTGATTGGTTTCCGCCAGAGACACGCCGAAATACTCCTTCAGCACGGCGTCCATCACCTGCCGGGGCGCCCGAAAGTACTGCATGACCGACTCCGGATCCAGCGACGTCAGATACGCCCGCTCCCGGTCAGTGAGATAGGTGTGGCCATAGGGAAGCCCGGAGAACCCGATGCCGTCGTAAAACAGGTGGTGCAGGTCGATATCCTTCGGGGAGGTATAGCTGCTGGTGGTGGCCTGACTGTACCAGCTGCCCGGCGTGAACATCGCCTGAAACTCCTCCAGTTCCTCAGCCGTCAGCGTACCGTTTTCCGGCTTCTGAGGATCGGGCTGCTGATTCTGGGCGCAGCCGGCGCACAGTCCCACGCACAGGCACAGCATCAGCACCATCGTCAGGAAACGTTTCATAATATGATCCTCCTTCACTTCAAAGCTCTTTTTTACGGTGCTCCTCTGTAAAAGACCTTACCATACCCGTCTGCGCCCGTCAATAGTTTTTCGCAAAAACGTCTATATTCCTTCCGTTTTTCTTTCATTTTTCATCTAATATATACAAATCCGTTACAATTTGATACAAAACCGTTACAGCTTACTCCTCCTCGGAAGGCTTCCTGCGGAACATCTCCCGCAGGCTGTCCTTCAACCCCTTGGCTGTCTGGCGGATATCCTCCACTGTCTCCGCCACGTCGGAAACCTCCACGTTCCTTTCACCGGTAGTGAATACGAAGCCGTCGCCGCCCTTGCGGCACACCACGTCTCCCCCGGCCCGGACGCTGCCGCCTACACTCCCGCAGGCCACATCGCCGCCGCTCCGGACGTCACCCGTCACCCCGCCGCAGGCCACATCGCCGCCTGCGGTGACATTGCCCTCCACACCGGCGCAATGCACATCACCGCCGGCCTGCACGCCGCTGCCTACGGCGTCACACGCCACATCTCCGTCAGCCGTGACACTGCCGCCTACCTCGCCGCACTTCACGTCTCCTCCGGCGGTGACGCTGCCCTCCACCGGGCCACTCTCGCACACCACGTCGAACCAGCTGCTGACGTTCACCGCCGGACCGTCGTACACGAACCGCAGCTCCTCCCGATGGCCCTTCAGCACCGCCGGGTCCTCCGTCAGCAGCTGATGCCCGTGGTACATCACCGCATACAGGGTATCGTCGTCCGGCCACGGCAGGGTGCGCTCCGCCTCCTCCTGCTCCGCCGTCCGCTGGGGCTGTGGGGCCTCCCGGCCAAACAGATCGTCCAGTGTCACATGGAACAGATCCGCCAACTGCGGCAGCAGCTGCACATCCGGGCAGGACAGCCCATTCTCCCACTTGCTCACCGACTGATACGTCAGTCCCAAGGCATTGCCCAGCTGTTCCTGGGTCATGCCCGCCTCTTTCCGCAGCTGTGCGATGCGGCCTGCCAACAAATTCTCACTCATCGTGTGTTCGCTCCTTTCATTTTGTGCTCTCAGCATATAAAAAACCGTCTAAAATGGCAATAACGGCGTAGTTGAATTACGGATATTATAATTCAACCAACGGTTGAGTGCAACAAAAAGAGGCGCAAAACCCCCGGTTTTGCGCCTCTCGCTCCTTCAAGAGCCTGAAATTCTTACCCATTCACAGCTTCTGTCCCTCGTCCGGCTCCTCCACCAGCACCTCTCCCGCTGGGGCATCGGAGAAATCCAGCTGGATCACCGCCTGCGCCCGGTTCAGGGAGCAGCCCACGGTCTTGCCCCGCTCCGCCGCCGCACCGGCGCACTTCTCCAGCTGCCTCAGGATCTCCTGATTCAGCCCGCCGCCACGCCAGTGGAACACAAAGTGCTCCTGCTTCTTCCGCAGGGCCTGCCGCACCCGCTTCTCCACATCCTCCGTCTTGGTGAAGGACAGTGACCGGTAGAAGTACCCCTTGTCTCCGCTGCACTCCGGCAGCGGCAGCACCAGCCTCTGGGGGCCCCGGAAGATATGCCGGTCGTCCAGATTGAAGTAGTCATACCGCTTCATCCCCCGCTGGAGGGAGTTATCAAAGGTGGCGTCCACATGATACCGCTGCCCCTCCACCGTCACCACGTTCCATGTGTGCCGGTATCGCACGCCGATCTCCGGTGCCGCCTCGCTGAGCGCCACGATACAGGGAAGCCCCACAGCGTCGCACAGGGCCTTTACCGTCTTGGCGATGCCCTCGCACACCCCCACCCCTTGGGTCAGCGGCCCGATGATTTCGTGGGAATAGGATTTTTTCAGCTTGTCATAGGTGACGTTCTCCAGAATGAAATCGTGGATGGCCAGCTCCTTCTCCCGGTCACTCTTTCCCTTCAGGGGCCGGGCCAGCCGCTCCAGCCGGGCCGTCACCGCCTGCCGGTGCATCTTCACCTTTCCCCGATCGAACAGATAGTCCGGCAGCACCTCTACATGGTCCGCCCCCGGCATCTTCCGGTAGTGAAACCCCGTCACGAAAAACAGCAGCGGCAGATCCAGCTTCATCCGCAGATAGATGTCCGACAGCACCTCCGTCCCCAGATCCGGCACCCGGATCACCGCCGCCAGCGCATCGCACCCCGCCGCCAGCATATCATAGACCGCCTTTTTCTCCTTGCTCAGCTGTCCGTAGTAGTATCCCGCCATTCTTCAGCGCCCTCCCCTTACAAGTCAGGCTCTATTGTACCCGCCCCGCCGCCCTTTGGCAAGTCCTTACCAGCCGATGGCTGCGCCGTACTTGTCAAACAGTGCCGAAAAGCGCTTCTTCTGGGTGGGCGTCATCCGCTCCTTGTACAGGGTAATAAGGTTCTGTGCGCTGCGGGTATCCCCGGCCTTGAGATAGTTACCCATGGCCCGCTCCAGACTGTCGCTGGCAGTGGAGCTGAGGAACTGGGGTTTCTCCCCCTCCACCGTCCGGCCGCTGCCATACCGCACGCCTCCGGCGGCCTTCTGTTCGTCCGCCGCCTTGCCGGCATAGTACTTCAGCATGGTGCTGTACAGATCCCGGTCCTCCTTCCCCACGCTGTTATAGTACTCATACGCCCGGTCGCTGTCGGACTGCCACGCCTTCAGCTGATCCTGCCAACGGCTGTAATCCACCTGCTCCGCCTGCTGCAGCAGGCCGTACCGGTCCATCAGGGCCTGTCCCTGCTGCTCATAGCGGCTGCGAGCCTGCTTCTCCAGCTCCGGGATCAGAGCCGACAGCTCCGACAGATACTGGCTGTACGCCTGCTGCCCCGTCTGCTGGGCATAGCTGGAACCATACCCGCCGGACAGAGCCGCCGCCTGCCCCATGGTGTCCTCCATGGCCGCCTGTCCCTGCCTCTGATAGAGCCGTGCATAGCGCTGATAGTCGGCGTCCTGCTCCGGGTCGTAGGCATAGGGCTTGCGGGAGCTGATTTGGTCGTACAGCGCCGCCAGCTGCTGCTGGAACCGGGACTCATATTCCCCCGGCTTCTGCCCCTGCAGGCTCTCCCACAGAGCACGGGCCGCCGTCACCTCATCGGATGGGGTATATCCCTTCTCCAGCTGCCGCATCCGGCTCATAGTCTCATCCGACACGCCGGAGAGCACCTGACCGCTGGTGCTGGGGCCTGAGGTAGCCGGGGTCAGCCGGGCCAACAGGCTCCCCATGGTCTCGCTGCCCGCCACGCCGTCCACCCGCAGGCCATTCTTGCGCTGATAGTCCAGCACCGCCGCACGGGTCTTTTCCCCAAAGCCGCCGTCCACGTCCAGCGAATAGCCCACCTGGTTCAATGCCTGCTGCAGCTGCTTCACCGTCTCTCCGTAGGAGCCGTAGTAGACGGTAGGATAATTGGATGCCATCTTTCTTCCTCCTTTTCATGCCGTCCGTTTCCAGACGTACACCGCCAGATACGGCGGCATATTGTTGTGGGCCTTCCCGCCGCCCACGCTGCCCGTTTTGGTATTGCGGCTGATATCAAAGGCCGCCGGGGCATAGGGATAGTACCGACCGCTGCCGCTCTGAACGCCCATATCCCCCACGGTGAACGCCTTCTGGCTGTTGGTGATAAAGCCGTAATACCCCGCCTCGTTGGCCGGGTTGTGAGCGTGGGCGGGCAGTTCATTCTCCGTCAGCGTGTGGACCGCCTCACCGCCGGTGGTCCCTGCACCATACGCAGTGCCTGCCGCCAGCAGGAACCTGTCCCGGATGCGCTCCCACGTTCCGCCAAACAGTACCCCCGGATCGGTGTCCGCCGCCGACAGATACAGGCTCCCCACAGGATAGATCAGCTCCCACAGGGCCTTACCCTTCACATAGACCTCCCACTCCGGATTCACCTCCACCGCCCGGTCGTGCTCGGCATACTTCCCCACGCCTACCGCCGTGCCGCCGGAGGCCAGATGCACCGCAGCCGCCGCCGTGGGAATGGCGCACACCACCGTTCTCCGGCTCCCCGGCAGATCCTCCGCCGAGAGCTCCAGTTCATACGACAGCAGCGGAGAAAATCCCGGCAGCACCTTCTCCACGCCGCTCTCCAGCGCCGTATAGCCGCCGAACTCCCCGCCGGGACGCCGGGAGCGCACCCGCAGGCTCACCTGATTCCGCCCGCCCACGTCGGAGCACTGCGCCCCGCACTTTACTTTCACATAGCCGCCGTCGCTGCACGCCGTGCCGTCGGCGTCACATCGACATACCGCCGGTCGAGTCATGGTGGGGCCGCTGTACTCATATACCGTCACCGGCCCCGCCTCCACGGAGACACTGCGCCCCCGGCTGTCCTTCACCATGGCCGCAGCCGTTACCTCGCCGCTCACCGACACCGCCCCGGCGGACATACCGCTCAACCCGCTGCCGCCCACGCCGCCGCAGCTGACGCTGCACCCGTCGATGGAGGACCCATAGGCCCCCTGCGCCGTCACCTGCCACCTCAGCCGGGTCATCCCCTTAACAAATACGCCCCACTGCTCCAGCACGGCATTGTCGTTCACCGGCGTCACCGTCAGCGCCGCCGTGGGCCGCACCGTATCCGGCACATAGACCCTGCACTCCGTGACGCTGCTTCCCATGGTGGTGTCGCCGTCATAGGTGGTCACCGTCAGACGCATGGTCCCCGCCACAGATTGAGGCAGCTGCCGGGCCAGCTCCAGCGGCGGAGTCCACGTCAGCTCCCGCTGCGCCGTCTCCTGCACCACCGTGCCGCTGGCGCCGCCCAGCGCATACGTCACCCGGTGGGTGTACCGCTCCTCCTCTGCACGAATGGACAGCACACACGCCTGCCCCAGCGTCAGTTCCGCCGCCCGCAGCACCGAGGGCCGCAGGATACGGGGCAGCGCTACCGCCGCCGACACCGACAGGCTGGCCGGGGTCCAGCTGGATTCCACATCCGACACCCACTGACCGCCCAGCTGCACCGAGCCGTTTCCGTCCGCCCCATGGCGCACCGTCACCGTCCGCTCTCCCAGCAGATACCATCCCGGCGCCGTGTACTGATACGTCTGATAGACCTTCTGTCCCTGCAAAACGTAGTACGCCGAGTCCTTCTCCAGATTGTATGACCCCGTGGTGTTGGCGTACAGATACAGCCGCAGCCGCAGGCTGGATGTGTTGGCCGCCCGATCCTGCGTCACCGTATAGTCAAGCCTCAGCTTCCAGCCGTTGCCGGAGGCCCCTCCGTAAATACTGGCCATTTCCTCAACCTCCCATCCACCGGATCACCAGTCCGTTCTCCGACGAGATCTCCCACTCCCCGATGCTCATACCCTCCAGCACCGTGATGTTGGTGATATACAGCCGGTTGTTGGACACATATGCCACCTCGCTGGCATCCTGCCAGAAGGACAGCTTGCTGGCAGTGAAGGTGGCCCGGAAGTCGTTCTGCTCCACCACTGTCTCTCCGTCCACCTCCCGGCAGGTGAGGTTCTGCCCCACCGCCACACCGTACTGCGGCACCGCCCCGTCGTAGCACACGATACCCGTCCGGATGTATCCTTCTGTCTCCACCCGGTACTGCTCAAAGGCGGCGGACACCGTCTCCGTGCTGGCCTGCAGGTCGGCAAAAAAGCTGTAATACTGGGTCAGCGCCTCCGGATTCGCCTCCAGATACGCATTGAGCCGCTCCACATAGGTGCCGAACTCCGACGCCGCCACATACTCCCCCGTCAGCTTGGCCGAAAGCTGATCCATACGCCGCTGCACCGTATCCGCCGTCTTGACGATCATACTCTTCAGGGTCTGATACTGCTGCTCCCGCTCTGCCGCCGGGGCCGCAGTGCCGCCGGAGGGTGCGGCAGTCCCGCCGCTCTCCAGCTGTCCCAGCGCCACATTCAGCTGCTGGGCCATCTGAAACAGGTACGAATACTGCCGCACCAGCTGCTCCTGCACCGTCCCCTGAGGGCTGGGCGGCATCATCAGTGTGCTCACGGGCCGTCACTTCCCTTCTCATACACCGCCGTCAGGCTGTATACCCGGCAGCCGCCCGCACCATAGAGCCGCAGCCGCAGTCTCCGGCACCTTCGGGGCCGCACATGGAGCACGCAGTCCCGCAGCCGCCCGCTGCCGGTGACGCCGCCCTGCTCCTGCCACGTCTGCCCTTCGTCATAGCTCACTGCCGCTCGGACGGTACTACCCTCCTCCGGCCGCAGCCGCAGAGACAGACGCACCAGGTACTTTCCCTCGCCGGAGTCCAGTCCCAGATCGCCGGTCTCCGCCCGCCATGCAACAGGCTCCTCCTGCACCGTGCCGCCGCCCTTTAAGGCGAGAATATCCCCCTCCTTGGTCATGGCGTACAACACGCCGCCGCTGACGGCGAAGCCCACCGGCCGCAGGTCGTCCTCCCGGTGCCACAGCCCCTGCCGCACATCATATACCAGCAGCTGCGGCTGATTTTCGGCGTCCAGCACCGAGAGATAGTACTTCCCGTCTGCGCCTCCGGCCACGGCGCCGTGATACTCATCCTCCCCCAGCGCTTGGGATACCCGCTGTGGCATACTGCCGTCAAAGGCATATACGCCGCCGCAGCCGTGGTAGTACAGCACGCCCTCCACCGTCTGAAGACTCCGTCCGCTGCCCTTCCTGACGCCGGGACACCGCACCGTCACGATCTGGTGCGCTCCCGCCGCACTGGGATACACCCGCTCGACGCAGTCCTCCTTGAAAAACAGGGGACTGCCCAGATAGTCCGCCGCCCCAGTGAAGGGGCCGTCGGAGCCACGGGTGGCGACATAGCTGTCGGTGCTGCGCCCGGCGTAGCAGTTCCAGTTCTTGAAATCCCCCAGCTTACTGGCATAGATTTCATTGACGGCCTTTCCGTCCACCACACCGTACTTGCACCCCCACAGCCGGTTGCCGCTCTCGATAACGAAGTCCATCTCCGGCACGCTGCGCCGCACCGTCATCTCCTCCGTCTGGGTCACCTGACTGGCGATCATCCCCGGCACCACCAGAGAGCCGTCCTCCGCCGCCTCCAGCACATGGCTGCCGTTGATGCTCTCCTCACGGCATCCCTCGATGACCACGCCGTCCCCGGCGGTGAAGCCCACGCCGATGCCGCCTGCCGCTATTTTTACATAGGTATCCTCCCGGATGCTCCAGCCGCTCTCGCCGTATTGCCGCAGCACCGGTATCTCCCCGGTGGTGCCCAGCCACAGGCATCCTCCCGCCGGGTCCGCCGGCGGCTCCTCCGAGACCAGATAGTCCCCCAGCGCCGCCCCCTTGGCCCCGCAGAGAGACAGTGTCACCTGTCCCTGTGTCTGCACCCGGTTCTCCAGACTGCCGTGCTGGCTGAGGTCGCCGGTGTTGATGTACTTCTTGTCCGGCCACACGATGAGCCAGTTGCCCATGCCAATGAGCTGCTTACTTCCCTCCGTCAGCACCAACTCCGTGGCCACGCCGCCGATATACAGGGTGTGCCCGTCCACCCAGATCAAAGCATCCTTGGCGGCTATGCCGCCGGGGGACTCCACCTGCCCTGCAAGACCACGCCGGGGCCGCACCGTCAGGGTGGGATAGCCGTCGGAGGTGAGATTCTCCATCTCCCGGAAGGAGCCCAACTCTCCTCTTGCCCGCCGATCCAGCCCTAAAAAGCTGCTGATCGTTACCGTGCTCTGCACCGGCACGCTCATTTTCTGAAAAAACATCCCATCCCCCTCACATCAGCCGCAGCGCCTTCACCCCCTGCCGGGGCATATGACTGCGGCACCAGAAGTCCCGGTATGTCAGCAGGGCGTTGTTCCAAGCGGCACAGGCATTGTTGTACCGCTCCATCTCCCCGTTGGCGTAGTGGATCTGCGCCTCCACATAGTGGCGGTACAGCTCGTCATAGGGCGGCTGCACCAGCAGCACCGTGTCCTCCCCGGTGTCCTCCGGCGGCACCTCTGTCTCCTCTCCGCCTGCGTGTGGCTGATGCACCTCCCGCACCACGAAGCCCTCCGCCTGCAGAAGCCACCGCCGCTTCTCCGCCGTGGTGTACTGGTTGGGGAGCATGGCGTCCACCTGCTCCAGCACCTGCTTGACCGTCGCCATTCTCTCTCCCCCTTCCGTTCAGTTGGCCATGCGGTCTACATAGCTGCGGGCATCGTCCTCCATCATCCGGGCGTTCTCCAGCACCTGCGCCACAAACTCCGGCACCTGTACCTCCACGCCCTTCATGATCTTGAAGTTCCGTCCATTCACCGATACCAGCACGAAATTCTCCTCGTTCTTCCGTCCTCTGGGGATGAGTACCGTTTTCATCTTCTCCTGCATCTGCCTGCTCCTTTCCGTCCGCCGGGTGCGGGCGATACCGCCCGCACCCTCTGTTTTCCGCTTCTCTTTAGTTGGCCTTGTCCTGCCCGGAGTAGGAGGAGCCGCACTCCACTCGCACGATGTACTCGTCGTACAGGATCGCAGCGGCGTGAACGCCCTTCCAGCCCACGCTGGAGCGCTGATCCAGCGGGTCGGCAGTGCCGGAGGAGCCACGGGGCTTCACGATGACCTCCGTGCCATCGTTGAGATCCACCACGCCGTAAGCGCCCTTGCCTACGAACAGGCAGCCGTATACGGCACAGCCCTCGGCGCCGCCCTCGCCGGGATAGATGACGGCGTTGTCGGCGGCGGTCACGGCGCTGTCCAGCGTCATGCTGCTGCCGGTGTTGCTGACCACACGGCGGCGCTCACCGCCCAGCAGCACATACCGGCCCGCCAGAGCGCCCGCCGCCACGGTGCCGCCGTCAAAGGCCACCACGGCGTTATTCTCCACCTTGCCGTTGACCAGCAAGGTGCGGCCGTTCTGTGTCAGATCCTCGCCCCGGAAGATCTTTGCCTCCGTGGTCTCCACAAAACGCACCCCGTGCAGCTCACCGATCTCGCCGGAAAACAGCTCCGTGGCGGCGGCATACTGATGTGCGGCGATCCACGCCTCGTCCTGCCGCAGATCGAAGGCCACGCTGGGGTGCAGGATGCACACATACTTGCCGTCGAAGGTGGGGGCGTTCATCTTCTTCAGCTGGGTAGCGGCCTTGGCCACCATCTCGCTGGTCAGGCGGCACGCCGCCGTCAGAGCGCCACGGGTAGTGACCTCCGTTTTTCTGCCGTCTGCGCCGATGGCCGGAGCATACAGCACCTGCTTACCCTGCTGGATCTCATTGCGGGTCACGGTATCCAGCGTCAGCCCCATGTTGGCGCCGTGCCGGTCGGTGATCTCCAGCACCACATCGTCGATGGCCGTCAGATCCAGCATATCCGATACCGTGGTGTAGTCGCCGTACTGGGCCAGCTCCTTGGTGATGTAGCTGACGGAGATGCCGCTGCCGTCCGGGGTCACGCCCTCCGTCAGCGGGGTCAGCGCCTTGTCGAAGGAGCCGAACTTGCGCCATTCCACCGTCTTGCCGCCGCCGGTAGGCAGGGGCTTGGTGGCGGCGAACTGGTTGTGTACCAGCTGGGGCTTGGCGTTATCCAGCAGCTCCATGCCGTAATAGGTTTTCATCTCGGCGGACAGTCCGCCGGTGGTCTGGGTGTTCTCCTGTGCAAACACCTGCAGATCGAACAGTTTCTCCATATTCCTCTTTCCTTTCTCCGCTTCGTTGTGTTCTTCCTGCGGCTCCATCCGTGGCCGCTCCCATCAGAAGGATATCTTCTCCCCCTCCATGACCCGCCTGCGGATATCCGCCAGCTCACGGGAGGTCAGTCCTCTGGGATCGCTGCCCGTCACGCCTACACACCGCCCGCCGTTCTCTGCCGGACGTCTGCCCACGCTGGCGATAGAACGTGCCGCCTGCCGGGTGGCCCGCTTGGCGGAGTAGGCCATGGCCCGCCGCAGGATGTCCTCCCGATGCACCACCTCATAGGCCGCCATCGGCTCCACTCCGGCGCACACCAGCCGTCCGAAGGCCGGGTTCTCCATCTCCCGCTGCCACCGGAACTCCGGATAGACCTGCCGCACCTGCTCCTCCTGTGCCGCCATGGACTCTATCGCCTGACGGGCCCGCTCCCGCCGCTGCTCCTGATCCTGCCGAAGCCGTGCATTCTCCTGCCGCAGGCCCCGCAGCCGTCCATCCAGGATCTTCTGTACTCTGGCGTCGAAGTCCGCCTTGTACCTGCCCCGGATCAGCGCCGCAAAATCCTCCTGCTCCCCGGCGTCGGGAGCCGTATCGCCCGTCCGGGCCGCCTCATCGGCCGCCCCCTCCTCTGCAAACCACTGCATCCACTGTACCTCTCTCACGGAGATACCTCCTTTCCGTGGTAGGTCACGACCCTATCTGCAATTCCCCTCCACCTCTACGCATTGGGGATACTGCGCCGCCAGCTGCGCCAGTCCGCACCGCACCAGCTCCAGCTTTGCCCGGCACGGTCTCTTGGCCGCCGCCGTCACATACCCCGGTCGGATCACTACCTCCCGCAGATTCTCCTCCTGCCGCAGGCTGCCGATCAGGGAAAATACCAGCGCCGATGCCGCTGCGCACACGATGTCCTGCCCCTTGGGAGCATACCCGGCGTGACCCATCACCGTCACCCGGTCCCGTCCGAATACCGCCCGGATCATCGGGGCCTCACCGCCCCATGGGTCTGCTGACGCATCCGCTCCATGGCCGTTTGCTTTACCGCCGCACCGCCACCGGAGGCCATTCCCTCCGCCGGGGGCGCCATGGCAGCCTGCTGCTTGCCCTGTAAAATGGCCGCCGTCAGCTGGTCCTTGTTCTTGAAGTCCATCAGCTCCAGACACCGCAGCGCCTGATCCGCCATATCCTCCCGGAAAAAGCCCATCTGAAACAGCTGCAGGGCCAGCTGGTTATACTCCATGGTCTTGTAGGGATTCTCATCCTGCGCCGACACCTCCAGATCGAACTCCGGCACCCGGTAGCAGACCCCCGTCCCATCGTCCATCACCTGCTCCCGCAGGCCCTGCCCGTCGTAGCTGACGAACTCCTCCCGGCCCATGGCCCCCAGCAGCCGGAACTGCCGGGGAAGCTGATAAAATTGCCGGATCAGCTCGATGACCAGCGTCACCACATCGGAAAACGCCTCATACCCGTCGTCGATCATGTTCCGGGACAGCTTCCCGCCCGCCTCCTGCAAGGCGGCGATGGCCGTGGCCGCCGTCACACCGGAGGCCGTTCCGCCGTTGGCCACGTCCCGGTTCCCCGCCGTCTCCTTCATCTCGGCGATCTTGCTCTGCATGATGGCCACATACACGCTGTCCAGCCCCGCCGTGTGAATCGGCGCAATGGAGTCCGCCCCCAGATTGCCGTTGGTGTGTACGAAGGGCCTCGTCCAGTCGGCATACTCGTTTTCGTTCACCGCTCCGTCCGACCGGATGAAAAACCTTGGTGTGGCCGCCGCCAGCGTATTCTTGAGAATGGCCTGATTCATCAGGTCGATCTGCTTCTGAGGCGACTTGCAAAGATCCACATACCCGTACCCGCAGGGCGTCCCCTCCTCTGGGAACAGCACATCGAACACAAAGGGATACTTCCCGTGGTCATACCACCCCCGCTCCCGCAGCTCCGGGTCGTTCTCCGTGGCATACAGCACCGTCTCCCCCACGAACTTGCAATATTGCAGCACCCTGCGCCCCTTCTCACGGGTGTGGTAGTACCAGTCCACCACCAGCGCCTTGTCGGAGGTATCCACCTGATCGTCATACAGGAACCGGCTCACGGTAAACCCACCGCCGCCCAGCTTCCCCTTCAGCTGGGGATACTGCTCCTCCAGCACCTCGTGACTTACCAGCTCCGTGGAGAAGAAGTTGGCCGAGTCCTGAATATCCGTCACCCCCGGCTCCCAGAACAGGTTCAGCAGATCCATCCGCCGGATAGACACATCCCCCAGTCCGTTGAGCTTTCCCGCATCCCAGAACACGCCATATACGGCGCACCCGCTTTTCAGCTTGTACCACCATGCGCTGGAATACGTCCGCTTGAACTGGTTCTTCTTCAGGATGGCCGGCAGAATACGGGTCAGCTTGGCCGCCTCCGCCCGGTCCCCTGGTTCTCTGGGCAGCACCGTAGGCTCCGGGTAGCAGTCCATGGCGTCTGCGTGCTTGGAGAGGATGCAGTTCACCAGCCACCCGCTGGTGGGCTGCGGGTCGCCGGGATTGCCGCCCTCCCCCGTCTTCTCCATCTGCGGCCAGTGCCGCAGCTTCCAGAACTGCTCATTGTCGATGATGCGCCGCTCCAGATTTACCTTCCCCTGCCGGTACTTTTTCAGAAGCTCCGCCGCCCGGCGCACCTCCTGCTCTCCGATGCGGGGCTTCTCCCCCGCCGTCTTCTGCGTCTTGCTCATGGCATTTCTCCCCTTCCGTTTGTCCAAAACAGCTTTCCTGTCCTCACTTCTCCGCCCACCGCCGCCGGAAGTTTCCCCTCCTGTTGCACGTTCCCGTGCAACACCGGAAATTTTTCCCGCTTTCACCGTCTCACCAGCATATTCAGCGGATCGTCCTGCACCGGCAGTGCCGTCTCCACCCGCCGGGGCGGGATAGGCCGGGCCATGCACAGATACCGGCTCTCATCGGCCACATGATCCTCCATCCGGGTGTCCAGATCCTCCGGCTCCGTCTCGGAGAACAGCAGCCCCGGCACGGTCCTGCGAAAGGCCCGGCATCCGGTGAACACATACAGCTGCGGATACCCCTCCTCGTCAAAGGCCATCCGATAGTGCATCTGCATCCATCCCGGTATCCGCCGGTTGTCCCCCTTCATAAAGAAGATGCGGTGCTTCAGCGCCGTCTCATAGATGCTCTCTCCCCGACTGCTGTCCCAAATGGCCGGGTCCGCCACCCCTAAAATATCCCGTCCCTTCAGCCACGGGTGGGTGTCCTCGATACGCCGGATCTCTGCAAACTGCTTCTCCGGCGTCCACTTTACCCCCTCATCCGGCTCCCCGGTACAGCCGTACAGCTCCAGGATCCGATACACGCACCCGTCGTGATCCACCGCCCACCAGCCGCAGGAAAAGGGCTTGGCATAGCCGAAGTCGTAGCTGCGCCAGATGCTCCACTCTCTGGGGATATCGAAGGGCTCGATAACGTGGGTGAACCGCCTGTCCCGATAGTGGGCCGGGTCGTCCACAAACTCCTGAAAGAATTGCCCCTGAAATACATCCCACTTGCCCTCCAGCCACGCCTGCCGCAGCCGCAGGGGCAGGGCCTCCAGCTGCCGCAGATAGTCCGGCTGCGCCCGCAGCAGCGCCTGATTGTCCGTGACCCTGGCGGGGATGAAGGCGTATTCCTCCGCCCGCTCTCCCGCCCGGTATCGCCGGTCGATGAACAGCCGCTTGATGTACCCATGCCCCGGCCCGCCGGGGTTGCAGGTATAGTACATCCTCTTGGGGAACTCATTCACCCCTCGCAGACACGCCGCAAACTGCCGCAGCCACTCCTCCTTCAGCTGGGTGGCCTCATCGATACAGATCACGTCGAACTCTGCCCCCTGATACCGGTCCATATCCCCGTCACAGGCGCAGTACCCCAGTTCCAGCACGCTGCCGCCGGGGAACACCAGCTGCCGGGAGGCCGCCTTGTATTCCGCCACCCCCGCCAGCTGCCTGCGTAAAAACCGCAGATGATTGCTCTCCAGCTCCGGCATGGTCCGCCGTACCAGCAAAATGCGGATGCCGGGGTACTTCAGGGCCATCAGCACTGCCTTGGTCCGCACTGCCCAGCTCTTCCCGCCACCTCTGGCCCCGCCGAAGGCCACATACTTCTTTTCACACTTCAAAAACTCCTCCTGCCGGGGGTTGGGCCGCTCCAGCTTCACCACCTGCACGCTCATCTGCTCCACTCCTCCGCTTCCTTCGCCAGCACCACCTTTACCGTTTCCGGCCCTCTGTCCGTCCGCTCCTCCAGCGTCACCAGCTCCCGCAGCAGCGCCGTCAGCTCCTTAAGCTCCTTGGCGTCCATATCCTCCATCTGCGCCACCATGCTCCCTGCACTGCGGCACAGGTTCCGGGCCGCCTGCTGCAAGCTGCCCCTCTGCTCCCGCCGCTCCCGCTGCCCTCGCTTATAGACGCTCTCCACGGACACGCCGAACTCCTCCGCCAGCGCACGGGCCGTCTCCCCCTCTTTTCTCCGCCGCAGGATCTCCTCCCACGGCACATTTCTTTCCTTCCCCATCACACAGTCCCTTCTCTGAAAAAAAACGCAAAAAATTGCTCCGCATACCTCTCCAGACAATCCCGGCAGAAGATCTCCCCGTTCACCTGATAAAACCCCTCCCCCGGCCAGATCTCCCGTCCGCACAGCCCGCACTCCGCCACGGCCCGCTCCCGATCAAATCGCTTCCGCATCTCCTCACCCCTCCTATCCCTCCCCGATCACCGGCCTTTGTTGCACCCGCTGTTGCCCTTTCCCGTCTCACACCTCCATTTTTCGCCCGCTCTCCTCCGCTGCCTGCAAAATTTTCTCCCTCCATCGCCGCCATCCCGCTCCAAATCACCGGAAAGCCCCCTCCCAGTCCCTCTTGCAGTCCCCCCTCCCTGTGTGGTATCATAGTCTCCATCCCCCCGCTTTGATTTCACATTCAGGGGGCCACGCCATGGGCATCATCCCCTGCGAGATACCGCTTCTGGAGTTCGATCCGGAGCAGACCGCCGTCATCGGCCCGGACTATGAGCAGCTGGACCTGCATCTGCCCCGGAAATGCGTGTTCGCCTTTCTCGGCGGCTACATCGACCGCTACGCCCACGCTGCGGGAGCCAGACAGGTCGCCACCTTCAACAGCGCCACCAAGCTCTACCCCATCTATGTCACCACCTACCACGGGCAGGAGGTCGCCCTCTGTCAGGCCCCGGTGGGGGCCGCCGCAGCGGCCCAGCTGCTGGACTGGCTCATCAGCTACGGGGTCCGTGAGATCATCCCCGCCGGCAGCTGCGGCGTGCTGACGCCCTTTGACGAGGGTACCTTCCTTGTCCCCTGCAAGGCGCTGCGGGACGAGGGGGCCTCCTACCACTACGCCCCGCCCTCCCGCTATATGGAGATCAGCGAACCCGCCCGGCGGGCCATCGAGCAAACCATCCTCGCCCACCATATGCGCTATCAGGAGGTCGTCACATGGTCCACCGACGGCTTCTTCCGTGAGACGAAGGAGAAGGTCGCCTACCGCAAAAGCGAGGGCTGCTCCGTGGTGGAGATGGAGTGCTCTGCCCTTGCGGCCTGCGCCGCCTTCCGCAGCGCCACTTGGGGGATGCTTCTTTATACAGCGGACAGCCTTGCCGACGTCCAGCGCTACGACCAGTGGCACTGGGGCGGCAGCGCCTATGAATACGCCCTCACCCTATGTCTCGACGCCGTTCTGGTCCTCTGACCCGAAATTTTCCCCCTCAGCAAATGCAAAGGAGGCTCTCTCATGAACCACACCGCTGACATCCGAAGCGTAAAGCCCGGAGATGCCCCGCAGCTTGCCCACATCCAGACCGAAAGCTGGAAAGCCGCCTTTCGGGAGATCATCCCCGCTGACATCCTCTCCGAATATACGGACCCGGAGCCAGTGACCCGGATGTATGAGCATCTGCTGACCCACGGCATCGCCCACGGGTACATTCTGGAGTTGGACGGTGCGCCCCACGGCATCGCATGGTGGGACGCCGCCAGAGAGCCCGACATGGCCGGGACCGCCGAGCTGATCTGCATCCATTCCCTGCCGGCACACTGGCATCAGGGCTATGGCAAGCTGCTGCTGGAGAAGGTCCTGCGGGACGTGAAAAGCGCCGGATACCCCTCCATCCTGCTTTGGGTATTCGATGCCAATCTGCCTGCCATCCGGTTCTATCGATCCCTCGGCTTCACCGCCAGCGGCAGAAAGCGTCCCTCCTTCGGTTCCGTGGAGGAGATGTATACCAAGGCCCTCTGACCCCCACAACCGCCCAAAAGGCCCGCCGCAGAAGTATCTGCGGCGGGC
>ERZ812616.1131-NODE-1131-length-31457-cov-4.270779_pt1 | contig 31457 bp, 33 predicted proteins | sample MGYA00376249_ERZ812616 | MGnify/ENA primary metagenome ERZ812616 (study PRJEB26924, sample SAMEA4378265) | human gut metagenome | biome: human gut; feature: human-associated habitat; material: faeces | place: China | collected 2013 ...
ATGCTGCGTATGTTGTTCGAGTTAATCGTTTGTATGATGACATTCTCAGGAAGGAGCGCAAGGATGAAAAAGGAAATCAAAAAGTACCATCCGTCGGATGACACTAGCCTTGTGGACAAAGCCTACAGGGTAGCTTATGATGCCCATAAGGGGCAGGCACGTAAGTCGGGAGAGCCTTATATCATACATCCGCTTTGTGTTGCCATAATACTCGCCGAGCTCGAGCTGGATAAGGAAACCATTGCAGCAGGACTGCTCCATGATGTGCTGGAGGACACCATCATGACCATGGATGAGATGCGTGCGGAGTTTGGAGACGATGTCGCACATCTGGTGGATGGCGTTACGAAGTTGAAGCACCTGCATCTGACAGACAGCACCAAGGATCCGAAGGACAAGAATGCAGACAGACTTGAGATGCAGGCTGAGAATCTGCGCAAGATGTTTCTCGCCATGGCAAAGGATATCAGAGTCATCCTCATAAAGCTGGCAGACAGACTGCACAATATGCGTACACTCAAGTACCAGTCCAAGGAGGCACAGCAGCGTATCGCCAGGGAGACACAGGATATCTACTGCCCTATCGCACAGCGACTTGGTATCAGCAAGATAAAGATAGAGCTCGAGGATCTTTGTATGAAGTACCTCTATCCGGATGCATACTATGATCTGGTAGAGAAGGTAGCCCTCAGAAAGGCAGAGCGCGACACCTACATCCAGGGCTTAGTAAACGATGTCAAGAAGTATGTTTCAGATGCCGGTATCAAGGCAGAGATATACGGCAGGGCAAAGCATTTCTTCAGTATATATAAGAAGATGGTCAATCAGGACAAGACTATAGACCAGATATATGACCTCTTTGCCATCAGAATTCTGGTGGATACCATACCGGACTGCTACGCAGTGCTTGGTATCATACATGAGAAGTATAAGCCTATACCGGGCCGTTTCAAGGACTATATTGCCATGCCGAAGCAGAACATGTACCAGTCGCTTCACACGACACTCATAGGCCCGAGCGGACAGCCGTTTGAGATACAGATACGTACCTATGAGATGCATCGTACAGCTGAGTACGGTATCGCAGCGCACTGGAAGTACAAGGAAGCAAACAACGGCAATGCCACTACCACCACTGTCACAGAGGAGGAGAAGCTCAGCTGGCTGCGCCAGATACTCGAGTGGCAGCAGGACATGTCGGATAATAAGGAGTTTATGACTTTATTAAAGAGTGATTTAAATTTATTCTCCGATAATGTATTTGCATTCACACCGTCCGGCGATGTAAAGAACCTGCCAAAGGGCTCCACACCTATAGACTTTGCCTACAGCATACACTCTGCGGTCGGCAACAAGATGGTCGGTGCCAAGGTAAACGGCAAGCTGGTGCCGATAGACTATGTCATCAAAAACGGTGACCAGATAGAGATAATCACCTCACAGAACTCCAAGGGACCAAGCCGTGACTGGCTCAAGGTCGTAAAGAGCACACAGGCCAAGAACAAGATCAACCAGTGGTTCAGAAGTGAGCTCAAGGAGGAGAATATACAGCACGGCAAGGATCTGATAGCAGCCTATGCCAAGGCAAAAGGTATCAACTTTGCTGAGATAAACAAGCCTGAGTATCAGGAGAAAATACGCCGCAAATACGGCTTCCACGACTGGAACTCATGCCTTGCAACCGTCGGACACGGCGGACTCAAGGAGAGCCAGATAGTCAACAGGATGTACGACGAGTACAAGAAGGATCATGTGGTGCCTGTGACAGATGCAGATGTGCTTGGCAGCATCGCAGAAAAGCAGCAGGCAGCAGCAGGCATACAGCCGGAGCACAAGTCAAAGAGCGGTATTGTGGTACACGGGCTCTATGACGTGGCTGTACACTTCTCGAAGTGCTGCAATCCTGTTCCGGGAGATGAAATAGTGGGCTTTGTCACAAGAGGCCGAGGCATCTCCATCCACAGGACAGACTGCGTGAATATTATCAATCTGTCCAAGATAGAAAAGGACAGGCTCATAGAAGCAGAGTGGCAGGATACAGCCCTCATGGACAACGGTGCCGAGTATCAGGCAGACCTGAAGATATTCTGTCATGACAGGCCGGGACTGCTCGTAGATATCACAAAGATATTTACCGAGAAGGAAATCAATATCAGTGGTATCCAGTCCAAGACCAGCAAGCAGGGCATCGCTACAATCGAGGTGTTTTTCAATATCAAAGGCAGGGACCAGATAAAGGTTCTCGTGGAGAAGCTCAGACAGATAGAAAGTGTAATAGACGTAGAGAGGACCACCGGCTAAATCCCGGTGGTTCTTGCGTGAAGCATAACATATAACAGACAAGGAGTACACTCATATGGTAAATATGAAGATAGACCACTTCGTAGTGGGACCGGTGCAGACCAACTGCTACTTTGTCACCAATATAAAGACAAAGGAAATGATAATAATAGACCCGGGCGCGTGTGCTAATCAGCTCGCCAAAAAGGTGGACGAGTCAGGCGCAAAGCCTGTAGCAATACTGCTCACACACGGACACTTTGACCATGCCACGGATGCAAAGCCGCTCGCAGACCGCTACGGCATCAAGATATATATCCATGAGGCAGACAAAGCCACACTCGATGACCCGCAGCTTAATGTCAGCTACATGATGGGCCAGTCAAAGACCTTTTATGCAGATGTATTTTTGAAGGATAAGCAGGAGCTTGACATCGCAGGCTTTCACATAGTAGTGCTTCACACACCGGGACATACACCGGGCGGCTGTTGCTATTATTTCCCATATGAGGACGTGATCTTTACAGGCGATTCACTGTTTTGCGGTTCAATCGGACGTACGGATTTCAAGGGTGGCAGCATGTCAGACCTTGTGCGCACAGTGAAGGAAAAAATCATGACACTGCCTGAGCATACAGAGGTGTACCCGGGCCACAACGACACAACAACCATAGAAAACGAGAGGATGTATAACCCTTACTTATGATAGTAGTAGTATTTAATAAACCGGATTTTGAATATGATGTGCACTCACTGCTCAAGGAGTTCTTCCCACAGGAGGACGTGCAGATGTACTATAGCTGCCCACCTGATGAGGTGGAGGGAAAAAACTTAGCCTGCACACACCACGAGATGACAGATGATGGCATAAAGGAATTTGCGGATGCCTCACAGGTATTTAAGATAGACTATGTGGGTGATGAGATTGCGGTGGAGTGGACGGTAAATAAGGTTAGCGGAAATAATTCCATGACAGGCGATATGCAGCAGGCTGATGAAAGTGATACTAAAACAGCCGGAAAAAGTATCTGCACCAAAATATCCGCAGGCAGAGCAGAACGCAAGGAGACCAAAAACCGTCTCAAGCTCGCCCTATATTCCATGATAGAAAAGGAAACCGGAAAGAGCCTTCCGTGGGGCACACTCTCAGGCATCAGACCGACCAAGATAGCCATGAAATGCATAGAGGACGGCATGAGCGATAAGGAAACCTACGACTATCTGAAGGGAACCTACCTCGCAAGTGATGAGAAAATCGACCTCTCAATAGGCATAGCAAAGCGTGAGAAGGCACTGCTCGACAAGGTGGACTATGACAACGGCTATAGCCTGTACATAGGCATACCATTCTGCCCGAGTACCTGTGCATACTGCTCGTTTACCTCATACCCGCTGGGCGTGTGGAAAAACCGCGTAGACGATTACCTCGATGCACTCGAGAAGGAGATAGACTACACAGCACAGAAATTCTACCACAAGAAGCTAAACTCCATCTACATAGGAGGCGGCACACCGACCACATTAAGCCCTGCGCAGCTTGACAGGCTTATCAGAAAAATCAAATGCAGCTTTGATTTAAAGGACTGTCTGGAATTTACGGTGGAGGCAGGCAGACCGGACTCCATCACGAGAGAAAAGCTCCTGGCACTAAAGAAAAACGGCATCAGCCGTATATCAGTCAATCCACAGACCATGAAGCAGCAGACACTTGATATAATAGGAAGACACCACACGGTAGACGATACGATACAAAGCTTCAAGCTCGCGCGTGAGCTGGGCTTTGACAACATAAACATGGACCTCATCATGGGGCTTCCGGAGGAGACGCTTAATGATGTAAGGCACACAATGGAGCTTGTGAAGGAGATGGCACCTGACAATGTCACCATCCACTCACTCGCAGTAAAACGAGCTGCAAGGCTCACCATCTTTAAGGACCGCTACAGCGATATGCAGATGGTCAACACTCAGGAGCATATGGACCTCTGCGCAGCCTACTGCAAGCAGATGGGGCTTGAGCCATACTACCTCTACAGGCAGAAGGGCATGGCAGGCAACATGGAAAACGTGGGCTATGCGGCAAAGGGCAAGGCCGGTGTATACAACATACTGATCATGGAGGAAAAGCAGACCATCGTGGCGTGCGGAGCCGGAGCAAGCACTAAGCGCGTCTGGCCTATACCGAATCCGGACGGCACACACCGCATCGACAGATGCGAGAATGTCAAGGATGTAGGGCAGTATATTGCAAGGATTGATGAGATGATAGAGAGGAAGCAGAGGTTGTTTGAGGAGTAATAAGCAGCATGACATATAATAATGTATAATTATTGGTGCTGTAATATCATAGCGATTAGCGAATACGTCGAAAATTGTAAAGAAACCATGAGATTCATTGACAAAGTATAAAAAATGAGCGAAAATATATTATTGAAAACCCTGATTAGATACAGAAAAAGATACAAATAACCGAATAAAACATACGTAAAACAAAATAGGCTAAAATAATTCGGGGGGATACAAAGGTACCTCCCCTAGAACAGGTATAAAGGAAAATAAAAGATACCATAAGGAGAATTTGGAAAGAATGTACAGAAAGAAAGGCAGAGGATGGACAAAGCATATAGATTTTATGCTTATAGATATCGCATGCATTGTTATAGCATTTTTTATTTCATATGTGATACGCTTCGGCTTTAATAACCCATACATGGACAAGGACTACCGTATACTGGGGGTAGCATTTCTTCTGATAGATTTCTTTGTGGAGATAATGGCAGACTCATTCAAGAATGTCCTAAAGAGAGGATATCTGGATGAGCTTATATCGACCTGCAAGCACGCAATGCTTGTATTTCTGGCGACAGCACTATTTCTGTTCACCACACAGATGGCTGATATATACTCGCGATTATCATTTTATATCATGTTTCCAATCTATGTGACAATATCATATGTAGCAAGAATTGCACTCAAGAGCTTCCTTAAGAAAAAGGGCTTCGGAGCATCTAAGAAATCACTGCTTGTCATAGCACCGGATGCCATGCTTCGTGATACACTGCGCACAGTGGAGAAAAGCTGTATAGGCTATACAAGGATAGTAGCAGCTTCGCTGGATACAGATATGAAGGGCAAGACCATATGCAGCATACCGATAGTTGCAAACCACGATGGCATAGTGGACTATGCGTGTGATGAGTGGGTGGATGAGGTGCTCATACCGCCGTGCAGCGAGGATGAATATCCGGAGAAGATGGCAGATATATTCCTGGAGATGGGAATAGCAGTACATACAGGAATAGCCAAAAACGGCACAGCCCAGGGCGGTTATAAGCAGATAGAAAAGATAGGCGACTACACAGTAGTCACATCAAGCGTGAACTATGCCAATACCAGTGCACTTCTGGTAAAGAGGGGCATGGATATAGTTGGAGGACTGGTGGGCTGCCTGTTCACACTTATCATAATGATATTTGTGGGTCCTATGATATACATAGCATCGCCGGGGCCGATATTCTTCTCACAGGAGAGAATCGGCAGAAACGGCAGGAAGTTCAAGATGTACAAATTCCGCAGCATGTATATGGATGCCGAGGAGCGAAAGAAGGAGCTTGCGGCGCAGAATAAAGTGGGCGACGGAATGATGTTTAAGATGGACTTTGACCCGAGAATCATAGGCAATAAAGTGTTGCCAAACGGAAAGAAGAAAACCGGAATTGGGCAGTTTATCAGGAAAACAAGCCTGGATGAATTCCCACAATTCTTCAATATACTAGTAGGAGATATGAGCCTGGTAGGCACCAGACCACCAACACTCGATGAGTGGGAGAAGTATGAACCTCACCACAGAGCCAGAATGTCATTCAGGCCGGGACTGACCGGACTGTGGCAGGTGAGTGGCAGAAGTAATATCACGGACTTTGAGGAAGTGGTGAAGCTTGATACCCAGTATATTGGGGAGTGGAGTGTTAAGGGGGATATAAGTATTCTCTTTAAAACAGTTATTGGCGTACTAAAAAACGATGGAGCAGTTTAAAAGACGTGAACAGACGAAAGAGTAAGCATAAAGAAAAACTTAATATTGCTATGTTTGGGCAAAAAAGGATTCCGTCAAGAGAAGGCGGAGTTGAGATAGTAGTTGAAGAACTTTGCACAAGGATGGTTGCACTGGGACATAATGTGACTTGCTACAACAGAGGTGGTCATCACGTGAGTGGTTCTGAGTATGATTCAAAACGACTTAAAGAATATAAAGGGATCAGGCTTAAAACAGTCCCAACAATAGAAAAGAAAGGTCTTGCAGCGGTATCATCGTCATTTTTTGCGGCATTATGTTGTGCTTTTGGCAAATATGATATTGTACATATTCATGCAGAGGGACCGGCATTTTTCGCTTGGCTGCCAAAAATGTTTGGTAAAAAAGTGATTGTAACAATTCATGGATTGGATTGGCAGCGTGAAAAATGGAAAAGTGGATTTGGTTCAAAGTTCATTCATCAGGGAGAAAAAAATGCCGTAAAGTATGCTGATGAAATTATTGTTTTGAGCAAAGGCGTGCAGGACTATTTTCAAAAAGAATATGGGAGAAAGACGGTGATCATACCGAATGGCGTGAATCGACCGGAAGTAGTTGACGATGACCTGATAACAAAACGGTTTGACTTGCATAAAAACGAGTATTTTCTGTTCCTCGGAAGGCTTGTGCCGGAGAAAGGAATCAGGTATCTGGTAGAAGCGTTTAAAGAAGTCAAGACCGATAAGAAACTGGTAATCGCTGGCGGAGCTTCGGATACAGATGAATTTACTCAGGAACTAAAGAAACTGGCAGAGAGTGATCGTCGGATTATTTTCACTGGCTTTGTTCAGGGAAAGACGCTCGACGAGCTTTACTCCAATGCCTATGTCTATGTTCTTCCATCTGACCTTGAAGGGATGCCGCTGAGTTTATTGGAAGCGATGTCCTACGGTAACTGCTGTTTGGTAAGCGATATAGCAGAATGTGCAGAGGTAGTGGAAGATAAGGCGGTTGTTTTTAAGAAAAGTGATGTCGAAGATTTGCGAGAGAAACTGCAGGAATGCTGCTTTAATGGTAAGAGAGTAGAAGAATATAAAGAAAATGCAGCTGATTTTATTTGTCGGAAGTATGTCTGGGATAGAGCGGCTGAGAAGACGGTTGGACTGTATGGAGGAAAAAGGAAAAAATGACTTACGCAATAATGGGGCTTGTTTTGCTGTTTATGGCATTTATTTTAATTTACAAAGCAAAGCTAACAAAGGATACATCTCATTTTTTTAATCTTACCAATACCACAGCAATGCGAGGATTTTGGTGCATTATAGTCATTCTTGTTCATATTCCTGCAGTTTATCAAAACCGCATACAAGATTTAATGGGGAGTTTTGCATACATTGGCGTGACGTTCTTCTTTATGACTTCGGCTTATGGCTTGAAAGTTGGAGCAAAAAAGAATCCGGATTCAACGAAGGTGTTTTGGCGCAGGCGTCTTCCAAAACTTCTGATCCCAATGTTTCTGGTGAATGTGCTGACAATGGTTATGCACCTTATTGAATGCAAAGACATTTCCCCATTGGATTTGCTTTCAGTCAATATGTGGGTAGTCTGGCTTCTTGCCTGCTACGCTATTTATTGGGCTGTCAATATATTCGTAGATATGGAGGGGTATCAAGATCTTCTCATATGCTTATTGATAGCTGCCGGAAGTATAACTGTCTATTGCTTGAAGGATAGGATGACAGTTACAACCTGGTGTCCGGAAGTCTTCGGCTTCATATGGGGAATCTTACTTGCTGATTATAGGGAATGGTTTGTGAGAACCATTAAAAGAAAGTGGTTGCTTATAAGCTTGGTTTTATGTTTGCTTTCCGGAATTCTGGGACTCTCTTATCTAAGGTTTAAGTCTGTTCTGATTTTGGGAGATTATCTGTTAAAGATTATGCTGGGTTTGGCAATCATACTATTTATACTTGCTTTGAATGTGAGTATTGCTCTTGGAAATAAAGTGAGCCTGTTTTTAGGGAGAATATCATATGAGGTGTATTTGATTCATGGCGCAGTATTTGGATTGATGGCAACATTCATGCCAGGAATCAATTCAGGCCTTTTTATTAGCTTGAGTATAGTAATCACAGTTGCATTGTCATGGGTTGTGAACCTAATGAGCCGACCGGTAATAAAAAAGGTTAATTCATTGTTGGTATCGAATTAGGGAGAAAAAATAAAAATGAAAATTTTGATGGTGAACAAATTTCTGCACCGAAACGGCGGATCAGAAACGTACATATTTAAATTGGGTGAGGCGCTGGAGCAGCACGGACACGAGGTTCAGTACTTCGGTATGGAGCACGAAGGCCGCTGCGTGGGCAACCGGGTCAATGCTTATACATCCGATATGGATTTCCACGGCGGGGGCAAACTTAGCAAGCTGACTTACCCGATCAAGACCATCTACAGCAAGGAAGCACGGGTGCAGCTGAGAAAAGTTTTGGACGACTTCCGGCCAGATGTCTGTCACTTGAACAACTTCAACTACCAGCTGACACCTTCCATTATCCTGGAAATCGTGAAGTGGCGCAAGGAGACCGGAAGGGATTGCAAGATCATCTTCACGGCACATGACTACCAGCTGGTTTGTCCGAACCATCAATTAAAGAACCCTATTACACATGAAAATTGTGAGAAGTGCCTCGGTGGTCATTTCATGAATTGCGTAAAGGGAAAATGTGTTCACGGATCTACTGCAAAGTCTATTGTGGGCATGATGGAGGCGGAATTCTGGAAATGGAACGGAGCATACAAGTACATTGACAAGATTATTTGCTGCTCGGAATTCTTGAAAACCAAGATGGACACGAATCCGTTGTTTGCAACTAAGACAATCGCAATGCACAACTTTGTGGAGAAGGTAGAGCCTAAAGAGGTTGAAAAGAAAGATTATGTCCTTTACTTCGGCCGCTTCTCTGAAGAGAAGGGAATCAACACACTTGTTGAGACCTGCAATCTGTTGCCAGATATTCAGTTTATTTTTGCTGGTTCTGGCCCATTGGAAGACAAGGTCAATCAGCTGAAAAATGTTAAGAATGTTGGTTTCCAGACTGGCGATGCATTGGACAAACTGATTCGGGAAGCAAAGTTCTCTATTTGCCCTTCGGAAGTCTATGAAAACTGCCCGTTCTCTGTTATGGAGAGTCAGCAACGCGGAACTCCTGTCATCGGCGCAAATATCGGTGGCATTCCTGAGTTGATTACAGATGGTGTGGATGGACGACTGTTCACAAGCCGGGATTCCAAGCAACTGGCATCTATTATCAAGGAGCTTTGGAATGATCCGGCAGAAACCGATAAGTACGCAAAGGCGTGCCTTAACCTTGAGAGAGATGATCTTGAAGCTTACTGTAACAAGCTCATCCCGATTTATCTGGGGGGGGGTAATCCTCTGTAAGTATCAGCGGATGGACTATGCGCTGTACTTCGGTCGTTTCTCCGAGGAGAAGGGTATCGGCACACTTATCAAGGTCTGCAAGGAACTTCCAGATGTACAGTTCATCTTCGCCGGCACTGGCCCGCTGGAAGAGACAGTAAATGGTATTAAGAACATCAAAAACGTTGGTTTCCAGAAAGGCGAGGCACTGGAAAAGCTCATCTGTGAGGCACGGTTCTCAATCTACCCGTCTGAGTGGTATGAGAACTGCCCGTTCTCCGTGATGGAGTCCCAGATGTACGGCACGCCGGTGCTGGGAGCGAACATTGGTGGTATTCCGGAGCTGATTCAGGTTGGCAAGACCGGTGAGCTGTTTGAAAGCGGCAATGCCGAAGATCTGAAGAAGAAGATCGAGAAGCTCTGGGGTGATGAGAAGATGTGTGAGCAGTATAGCAAGAACTGCAAGGACATCAGCTTCGATACCATTGATGAGTATTACGAGAAAATTATGAAGGTTTATAGATAAAAAGAGAGATAGAGGTATTAGAAAAATGGCTAACAATAGCGAAAAGAAACTGAATGGTACGGTCATTGTCACTTACCGTTGCAACGCTCGTTGCTCCATGTGCAACCGTTATAAAGCGCCTTCCAAGCCGGAAGAGGAAATCAGCATCGAAACCATCAAGAAGCTGCCGAAGATGTACTTCACCAATATCACCGGTGGCGAGCCGTTCATCCGTACTGACCTGAAAGATATCGTGCGTGAGCTGTATAAGAAGTCTGACCGTATCGTTATTTCCACGAACGGCTTCTTCACCGATCGTATTGTTGACCTGTGCAAAGAGTTCCCGCAGATCGGTATCCGTATCTCTATCGAGGGTCTGGAGCAGACCAACAATGAGATTCGTGGCCTGCAGAATGGCTACCAGCGTGGTTACGGTACGCTGAAGAAGCTGCGTGAGATGGGCATGAAGGACGTTGGTTTCGGCATGACTGTTCAGGACAAGAACGCTCCTGACTTGGTTCCTCTGTACAAGATTTCCGATGAGATGGGCATGGAGTTTGCAACTGCTTCTCTGCACAACAGCTTCTACTTCGTTGAGGCAAAGAACATCATCCATGACCGTCCGATGGTTGCGAAGAACTTCGAGAATCTGGTCAATGAACTGCTCCGCAGCAATAGCCCGAAGAAGTGGTTCCGTGCGTACTTTAACCACGGCCTGATCAACTACATCTATGGTCAGAAGCGTCTGCTGCCTTGCGACATGAGTTTCGATACTTTCTTTATCGACCCGTATGGCGATGTTATGCCTTGCAACGGTACCAAGGACAAAGAGGTTATGGGTAACCTGAACAACCAGACTTGGGATGAGCTGTGGAACAGCCCGGAGGCCGAGAAGGTTCGTGCAAAGGTTCGCTGCTGCGACCGTGACTGCTGGATGATTGGTAGTGTAAGTCCTGCTATGCACAAGTACATTTGGAAGCCCGCTACATGGGTTCTGGTTCACAAGTTTAAGGCTCTGTTTACCAAGCATCCGTACAGCATGTACGAGTTGAAGATTTGCCGTGATTACCGTGATGGCAAAGTCACCAAAGAGGATCTGGATAAGTGCAGCACCTGCGATATGAACTGTGTGATCAACAACGGTCTGAGTGAAGCCTCCAAGGAGCAGCTGAAGCATAAGACCGGCGAGGAAATCGTGGATGCTGATATTGCACAGCAGATGGAGACGAAGTAATGAGTGAAAAGACAGCGGTAAGAACAAGAGAAAAATGGGTCGATGATGTAAAAGTCATGGCCTGTATATTGGTTGTGCTGGGCCATTTCTTCCAAAGCATGACGAAGGCGAATATTCTGGCTGAAAATGATTTGTATGAGTGGTTCAACACAACAATTTACTACTTCCATGTGCCGTTGTTCTTCATTTGTAGCGGATACCTGTATCAGAACTACAGCAAGGTAAATAGTGTGGGTAGTTGGTGCAAGAATATGGCGAAAAAGGCATTAGCACTGGGCGTACCTTATGCCACTTTTACGACTGCTACCTGGGTGCTGAAAAAGGTGTTCTCAAGTAGTGTTAACGACCAGATTGGCGGTCTTTGTGATACACTGCTTCTTCACCCGACTGCTCCGTATTGGTATCTATACGCATTGTTCTTTATCTTTTTGGTTACACCGACTTTTAGCAGTGTGAAAGCGACTGTGGTAGGACTAATAGTTGCATTGGCTGCAAAAGCCCTGATTTTAACTGGGGGGGGGGGACAGCGTTTACGCTGTATCGACAGTTCTCTCAAACGAAATCTGGTTTGTGCTCGGTATGAGCATTTATACATTTAATGTACAGTTGAAGGGTAGAAAAGTACAAGGAACGATATTAGGGTTGCTGTTTGTGATTCTGAGTGTTGTGGTATATGCAGCGGGAATCAGCGGCGGTGCAATCTCTTTTATAATGGGGTTATTGGCTTGCGTAGCTGTTATCTTGATGGTGACAGATTTTGAGGAAAAGCTCGGTAGAGGTATGGATTTTCTTGCAAAATACACAATGCCGATTTTTCTGATGCATACACTGTTTGCAGCATCACTGAGATCTGTTCTACTGAAGGTTGGCGTTACGAATGCTGTGGCACATGTGGTACTGGGACTTGGAATCAGCTTTGCAGGTCCGATTATAGCTACATGGATTATGAAAAAGACGAAGTGGCTGGAGTTCTTCTTGTATCCGAATAAAGTGTGTTTGAGGAATAAATGATGAGTACATATATGTTGTTTAACATGCCTCCGTGGTCTGGATGGCAATTTTTACATGATACAGAATATGAAATTTCAAAAATTGAATTTGTATACCAGAAAAAGCATTTGCAGTCCATTAAAGAACTGATACAGGCTTGTAATGACTGCATAAAGAGGTCTGATGAAAATGATACCATTGTATGCGCATATGATTTGATGGGGGTTTTGTGTTGGTGGCTTTGCAAACTGCAAAATAAAAAGAGGAAGATTATCGCAATTAATATTCTATTGAAAACAAAAAATACATTAAAAAACAGGATCCTTAAACAGTTATATCGTACTGCATTAAAATCGAAAAGTTTCTATGCGACCGTTACTTCTACAGAATACGGGCAGTGGATCAACCGGCAGCTTGGAATTTCTACTAGGTATACATTACTTCATGATACATACAGGGGGGGGGTATACCGAATGCACAGGATTAGAAGTGCGGCATAATAGCGTTTTTTGTGGTGGACGAAACGGAAGAGATTGGAATCTTTTGACTCAAATTGCAGAAAGAATGCCAGATACAATTTTTAATTTCGCAATGCCACAGCAATGTTTTGAAGAGTATAAGACATGTTTTGGAAAAAATGTAAATGCAAAATTTGATATCCCAGAAAGTGAATTTGCGAAACTTATGCTTGAGTCAGAATTAATGGTAATGCCACTTAATACGGAAGCTCCAGCAGGATTAATTGTATTATTTCACGCAGCAGGGAATAACAAATTAGTTATCACATCGAACACCGTAACAACGAGAGAGTATTTCGGAGGAAATAAAGGTGTACTGTGTGGTAACAGTATAGATGAATGGGTCAAACAGATTAAATACTGGCAAGAACATCCTGATAAGGCAGCAGAGAATGCAAATAGATGTAGATTTTTTTTGGAAAATGAATGCTCTGAAAGAAATTATGCAGAAACGTTGCTGCGAGTGATACAGAAGGTTAACGAGGAGACTAAAGATGATTAAAAACTTCGTAAAACATTTTCTGGGAAGTATTAGGTGTCATTTGAACGGTATAGAGTGTTCCCGGGGGGTATACATTGGTAAAAATGTCCGTGTGGTAAATGGTAAAAATGTTACACTGGGGAAAAATGTTTCCATCCGTCCGGATTGCGACCTATTTGCAGGAACCAAGATGTTCATTGGAGATTACTGCGATTTAGGAACTCGGAATAGATTTACAGGAAATATTATAATAGAAAATTCGGTTTTAATAGGACCAGATAATTATATAGCATCCGTAGATCACTGCTATGAAGATATATCTAAACCAGTTATGAATCAAAGTGTTTACTCTCCACACAACAATGGGCATCAAGAGTTAAGGATTGGAGAAGGAAGCTGGATTGGAACACATGTCTCAATAGTGGGTGATGTCCATATCGGCAAGCATTGCGTTATAGCAGCAAACACTGTTGTGACACGAGATGTGCCGGATTATTGCGTTGTGGCAGGTGTTCCTGCAAGAATGATAAAAAAATACAACATAGAAACAAAAGAGTGGGAGAAATTGAAATGATTATTACAAAAACACCGTTTCGTATGTCTTTTTTTGGTGGTGGAACGGATATGGAGAGCTTTTTTAAAGAATATGGTGGTGCAGTGTTATCAACAACATTTGATAAGTACTGTTATGTTAATGTACGCCATTTGCCTCGTTTTTTTGATTATTCAACAGAGCTTTCTTATTCTAAGACAGAACGTGTAACAAGTATTGATGATATACAGCATCCAGCAATCCGAAATGCGATGAAAATGCTTGATATGCATGAGATTCGACTAACATATGAAGCAGATCTTCCTGCAAGATCAGGTCTTGGAACATCGAGCTCATTTGCGGTCGGAATGCTGAATGCTTTTTATGCTTTGAAGGGCAAGTATGCTGACAAGAAGAAGTTGGCAGATGAAGCTATTTATTTGGAGCGTAATCTTTGCCAAGAAGCTGGTGGATGGCAAGACCAAATAGCCGCTTCTTTTGGTGGATTTAACCGTATCAATTTTAACGCAGATGGGTATGAGGTTTTACCGGTTATTATTTCGCCAGAGAGAAAGAAGCAGCTCAATCAAAACCTAATGATGTTCTTTACTGGGTTTACCCGTTTTTCTTCAGATGTGCAGAAAGCAAATGCAGCAAGTAAACAGGATAAGACTGCACAACTGAAAGAAATGTTAGCATTGGTTGATGACGCAGAGCATGTTCTGACAGATAAGAATGCGGATCTTGATGATTTTGGTAGAATGCTGGACCATACATGGAAGCTTAAACGCCAGACTGGCTCGGCGGTTTCCACGAACAGCATTGATGAACTCTATGAAAAAGGCATGGCTGCCGGAGCACTGGGAGGAAAGTTGCTGGGCGCAGGCGGCGGTGGATTCTTGGTATTCTATGTGCAGCCAGAGCGGCAGGATTCAGTTCGCTGGGCAATGCGCGATTTGATGCATATTCCGTTTGAATTTGAGGATGGCGGAACAAGAGTCATTCATTATACGCCAGAAGCGTATGAGCCGAATGTATGATGGAAAGAGAGTAATAACGATGAGAGATCTTAGTAGTAAATTGAAAAAGCATGTGGAATTGTTGATTTCTAGATATCCTGTTTTAGAGTGCTGTGAAGACAGTATTATTCGTGCATACTTTATGCTTGAGGAAAGCTACGCTGCAGGTCATAAGCTCCTTGTAGCGGGCAATGGTGGTTCTGCTGCAGATTCGGAACATATTGTTGGAGAATTGATGAAGGGATTTAAGCTTGCAAGAAAATTGGATGAAGCAATCTCTCAGAAATTGATTAATGAGAGTGAAGAACTTGGAAAGACTCTTGCTGAAAACTTGCAGGGAGCACTTCCAGCAATTGCGTTGGACGGACATCCGGCACTCTCTACGGCATATATGAATGACTGCGAGCCACTACTTTGTTTTGCACAACAGGTTAATGGCTATGGGGCAGAAGGAGATGTGTTTTTAGGCATATCTACAAGTGGAAACAGCAAGAACATCTTGTATGCAGCGGTTACTGCACATGCAAAGGGCATGAAGGTAATTGGTTTGACAGGTGCCAAAGATAGTAAACTTGACGTTTTGAGTGATGTATGTATTAAAGTTCCTCAGACAGAGACTTATATGATTCAGGAATTACATCTGCCAGTATATCATTGCCTGTGTCTGATGCTTGAGGATAGATTTTTTGGAAATGAGTGACAAAATAAGGAGTTAAAAGTAAATGAAGAAAATCGGAGTACTGACATTTCACCGTGCAGATAGTTATGGCGCACATTTACAGGCATATGCTACAGTAGCCTTTTTGAATCAAGCTGGATATGAAGCGGAGCTTGTAGACTATACAAATCCATATGAACAACGATTCCGAAAAATTTTTTATTCGGAAAACGGTAGAATGACCGGTTTTCTTACTTCATTTGTTAAGGATGTTGTATTCAAAAAGCGATATTACAAGAGCAAGGCATTTGGCAATATAGAGCAGTACTGCCAAGTATCTAAGAATAAATATAAAACAAAGGAAGCATTGGATAATGCATCTTACGATGTGCTGGTAGTCGGAAGTGACCAAGTATGGAATCGTGAGATTACAAATGGTTTGGATGATACGTTTCTTTTAATGCATGGACAAGCGTCAAAAAGAATATCAATTTCTTCAAGTATGGGTTCTGTAACATTGACTGATGGAGAAAAGTGGATGTTTCGAGAAGCTTTTGAACAGTTTGATGCTATTAGCGTTCGAGAAGAGTTTGCAAAGATACAACTCCAAGAAACAACAGATAATCAGATTAAGGTGCTCATGGATCCTACGTTTCTGATCGATAAAGAAAAATGGATGCAGAATCTCGTTCAAAAATCGATTCAGTACAGGAAGATAAAAGAAAAGTACATTTTGACGTTTTTCCTTGCACCAGATGAAACCTATAAGTCCAGAATGACCAAACTGGCAAATAAATTGAAATTGCCGGTTTGGTCAATTCAATCCATTGCGGTTAAACGAATAGAAAGCGATAAAATAATTCTGGGTGCTACGGTGGCCGATTTTCTTGCATTAATTGCAAATGCAGAAGTTGTGGTTACAGATTCTTTTCACGGGACAGCACTATCTATTAATTTGGAAAAGAATTTTGTGTCATTTAAAAATAAGGGAAATCCTGTGCGAGTTATGACATTACTTGATGCGTTAGGATTATCAAACAGATTGGATATGAATGAAGAGGATTATTGCCCAGTAAATTATGATGATGTCAATCGCATTTTGGAACCACTGAGAAAAGACTCGAAAAAATGGATCATTCGGGCAATAGAGGGAGAGACAAATGGATAAAAAGAGAATTGCGTGGATAACTGCAACTTGTTTTTTGGATACAGATATTTATATTGTTCCTCTGTTGCAAGAATACTTTGATATCAATTGGTATATTCTTCGCAAAGAAAATGAAAAAATTGACTATTCAAATGAATTGGAATTGCTGAAAGACAAAGTTAGTCACTTTGAATATATATTGATAGGACGAAAAAACAGCAGTCCGGATGCATTGATGTGTTATGTTGAGTTTTTGAAATATATAAAAAAAAGCAACTATGATCTGATTTATACAGCTATGGGTAATATGCCTTTTTATACGCCGACATTAGGACTCCTTATAAACCCTAAAAATGTTGTCCTAGGAATTCATAACGTTACAGTACTTAAAGGCGGAAGTCATCCAATCATAGAAAAATTTTATAATTGGTTTGCAATTAATCGCTTTAAAAATTTCCACGCATACTCAAAGGTGCAATATGAAGAATTGAAAAAGCGTGTAAAAGGGAAAAATGTTTTGTATGCTCCATTTTTACTTAAAGATTATGGAAAAGCAATTCATACAAGGACAGATACAAGAATTACATTTTTAGGATATGGAAACATACGTAGATATAAAAGATTAGATGTTTTGATTGATGCAGCAGAGAAAGCATTTGCGGAAGTGAAGATTCCGTTTAGAGTGATTATAGCCGGATCAAGTAGCAATTGGTCGGAATATCAAGAACATATTATTCACCCAGAGCTGTTTGAAACAAAAATTGGTAGAATACCAAACGAAGATATTCCAGAGTTGTTTGCAGAAACAGATTATGTTGTCATGCCTTATGAAAGCATTGCGCAAAGCGGCGCAATGATGGTTGCAATGAACTACGAAAAGCCGATTCTTGCATCACGTTTAGAAGCATTCGAGGAATATATAGAAGATGGAAGAAATGGGATTTTCTTCTCGCCTGCAGACGTTGATGAATTGGCTGAAAAAATGATTTATGTCTTGAAAAATCACAAGGAAATTTATCCTGAATTTGAAAATAATTTTAAACAAATAAAAAAGTCTAAATTTGATACAAATCAAATTGTAAAAAAACATAAGGATTACTTCGAAAAGGTGATTTCTATGTGTGAAAAGTGAGGAATTTTAGATGAGAATTTTGCATATAGCAACTCAAGCACCAGGGCATACGTCAGGAGGAGAGATAGGAACGCTTTTGTTTTCGTATGCATTAAACAATATTAATGCTGTAGTGGATTATATTGGTCCAGAGATAAAAGATAAAGCTATAGCATCTTGGTATAATAAAACCATATATCTTGAAAAATCTATCAATAAAATTGAAAAAGTATGGACTCTGATGCATTTTTATTTTGATAGACACTATCTTGGATGGAAAAGAACAAAGATAGATTATAATGAGTACCAAGTGATTTTTGTGGAATTCACAAAAATGGATTATTTTATCCGAGATATATTGAAATCTGGATACCGAGGCAAGATTATTGTTCGAGCACATAATGTCGAGCATGATTTCTTTAAAATCAATTTTACAGCACATAAGACTTTTATGAACGGTGCCAAATATTTGATTTCTAAAAAACGCGAAGGTTATATGATTGCAAATAGTGATCTTGTCTTAGCAATTACTGAACTCGATAAGAAGAGGCTAATTGAGCTATATAATGTATCACCTGATAAAGTGCAAATTTTCCCTGTTGCTGTTAATTTGGCAAAAGATACTAAGGTCTTCAATGGTAAAATTAGTGAACGAGTTAAATGCCTGATTACAGGATCTCTTTGGTTTGGCCCGAATGCAGATGCAACAGTGTGGTTTTTGAAGGAAGTTTATCCAGCTGTAAGAAGTATTTGTGATCTTACAGTGGCTGGTTTTAGACCGAACGAGCGAGTCAAACAGTCCTGTCAGGAAAGTGGAGTAAAGCTGGTGGATTCACCTGATAACATGGAACCATATTTTAACGAAACGGAAATGGTTTTGGCACCGATTTTTGATGGTGGTGGTATGAAGGTGAAAATTGCAGAGGCTCTATCTTATGGCCTTCCGGTTATGACAACAGATCACGGAAATATAGGATATGATTTGATTGATCGCAAAAACGGTTTTATCGCAAATACAGCGCAGGATTTTATTTCAGATATTAAATTTTATTATGGATTAGACAATGAGGCAAGGACTTTAATTCTAAAAAATTCATGGGAAACTTATGTAGAAAAATTCAGTCTGAATGCAGCTACTAAGCGGTGCGATGAAATCATTTGCAATATTACAGCAAAGTAAGAAGAAGGGTTTGTCATTGATTGGCAGTGAGAATGGGAGATAAGGAGAATGAAAATACAAAAAAATGTTAAATTGGCAACCAAGACAACTCTTCACATAGGCGGATATACGAAAATTTTATACCTGCCTGAAAATGAGGAGGAACTCATTCATATTGCTGCCGAATTGTATGAAAAAGAGGGAAAGGTCTATTTGCTTTCTGGAGGTTCAAACTTATTAATCAATGATCAAAGAGAGTTTGAATCTGTAATCAGTATGAAAGAAGCATGTACTGAATTGACGGATTTAGGAAATGGTCGATTCTATATAGGTGCTTCAAATCGTATACAAAAAGTTATTTCATTTGTTAATGAACGAGGGTATGGTGGTTTTGAAGAACTAATTGGACTTCCGGCAATGTTTGGTGGCATTATATGTATGAATGCTGGCATAGGTGGAGAAAGTGCGCCGCTTTTTACAATCGCAGAGTTTGTGAAAAAAGTAAAAGTTTTTAATCTTGAAAAAAAGGACATCGAAGTGATTGTAGCGAATGATTGCGGCTTTTCACATCGAACCTCAATGTTTCAGAGGGGAAAGTATATAATCTTGGGTGCCGAAATTGTTTGTCAGGTAATTAATGATAAAGAGTCTGATAGGAAGAAAAGAGATAGACTTACGTTTTGTAAAGCAAATTTTGAGTATGGCAAAGGTTGCTTTGGTTCTTGCTTTTCAAAATGTAATGGAAAACTGTTGAGGTTGATATCTATTTTATATCCTAAAAATATAGAAGGGGTTCATTTTGGAAAAAACACCTGCAACTGGTTGGTGAATGGTGGAAACGGCACGTTTGAAGAGGCTTATAAAATTATAAAAACAAGCGAGAAAGTTCACAAACTTTTGCATCAGGATATTATGTGTGAAGTTGTGATTTGGAAATGACTTTAATATGAGGATTAAACGTATTTTGCAGAAAGGTGGGAATGAAATTGAAGGTTAGATATAGCTCTATTATTAAATTTAATATTTTCCTGCTATTGACAATGCAATTGGGATATACAAAGCTACTTGGAAATGTTTTTCCTATTTTTTCAACAAGCTATATATCAAATCCGTTAGTAATGTTTTATTTGGCAATAGGGTGTATTACAATTCTATTATCATTGTTTTATTCTGAAATGGGAAGCAGAATGATTTCAATAGAATTTTTGATTATGTTGATAGTGGTGACTATAGGACTGATTAATACATCGGAAAAATATAGTGTCGATTTTATTTTTATTGCTGCATCCGCATTGAATTATTTGTATTTCTTTTTGGCGCTTCCAGTATATAAGATCTTACGATTAGAAAGAATAGAATTTAGAAAATTCCTTAAGATTTTGACTTTCCTATGTGCAGGATCATATGTTATACGAGGAGCTATTTCACTGTATTATGTAGCAACTGGAGTAGATATACTTCCGGCAATCGCATTGGAAGGAGCAGCTGTAGGGTGGATTAGGAATGGAGTGCTCAGAATAAATCCACCTTGTTTGGGACTGATATATTTGCCGATAACGTTTTATTTGTATTCAACCGCTGAAAAATTAAAGCAAAGAGTATTGTATGTCGGAATGATAGTGCTTGGCGTGTGGTATATGACGTATATTACGCAGGCACGCTCCATGATGATTTATCAAATTTGTATATTGATTCTTTTGCTAATGCTTAAAAATAAGCCGAATAGCAGAAAAGGTATCATAGGAACGGCACTGTTAATATGTGTGGTAGTATATTTGATTAATTCACCTGCTGCGGAGAAATTAATCGCAAGTTTTTCTGCCTCAAACACGGAAACAGGTGCATCAACAGTAGCTAGATTTAATGCAATTTCATACTTTGGAATGCAATTTTTACAAAAACCATTGAGTGGGATTGGATTACTATTAGGAAGGGATACGAGAACCCCTATAGGAGGAGATATTTCAGACATAGGACTGCTAAGAAGCGTATACATGCTTGGAGTGGGAATGGCTCTTCTATATCTGGTGATATTTATTAGGGGTGTTTATGTTGCATATAAGGCAAGAAAAGTTGATTCTAATATATCGCTACTTGTATTAGGAATGACTTTGCTTATTATATTAACAAATATTAATATTGATTCTTTTTGGGATATTTTTGCTTTTGCAATGCCGTTTTATATATCAATTGTAGAGTATTCCATGTGTAGAATAAGGATGATTCAAGAAAATGAGGAAGTATAAATGAGCGTTAGGGACATAGTCAATAAGGCGTTGAGAAAGAGCCTATTAATACCATATTGTATAATAAATAAAATGAAAAAAGACGGTACGGACTTTTTTATGTCAGAGGCTTGTCGCATTGCAGAAAATGACCGATATCAATTAGCATATCGAAAAATTCCAAAAAAATTGGATGATGCACACCTGTTTGATTATCCAGCAAGTGCATCATATGCTATTGTTATGCAAGGACCCATTAGAACAGAAGAAAAATTTACCGTAACAACTGTCGCATATTACAAAAAAATGTATCCGAGTGCATATATAATAGTATCAACATGGGATGATGAACCCAAAGAGGCTATTGATCAAATAAAAGCAATGGGAGCGTACGTTGTTTTAAATTCAAAGCCGACTTGTACGGGTACATTGATGGTAAACTATCAATTGACGAATTCACTGGGTGGCATCAAAAAGGCGGCGGAACTGGGAGCAAAATATGTAGCCAAGACGAGAACGGATCAAAAAATTTGTAAGTCGCATTTTTTGGATTATTGTAGGGCATTGATTCAAAATTTTTCTAAAGAGACAGTAGCGGAAAATGAGACAGGGCGAATAGTCGCATTGTCTATGGCATATGGAAACCTTTTTTACCCATATCTAATTAGTGACTTTTTCTATTTTGGAAAAACATCTGATATGTTAAAACTTTTTTCTATCCCTTTAGATACGAGGGAACGCTATGTCGAAATAAAGAAAAATGCAACAAAACGCGAATTTTCTAAATTAATGATTGCACCAGAAGTCTATATAATGAAAACGTATTTTCAGACGCTTGGATATGCAGGTGATGATACAGTTAAAGATTATTGGATGGGAGTTAAAAATAATCTTATTTGTATCAGTATGAAGGATTTAGATATTGTGTGGCCGAAGTATGAAGAACGTTATAGACTGCACCATTATTATGGGGACTATTTTGAAAGCGATTCAGCAGAAAAATTAAAAACAGAAAATTTTGATTTTGAAAACTGGCTTAATCTTTATTCTGGAATATTGCAGTATAGACCGGAATATGAAAGGTATGCAGATGTCATTTTTAAATAGAGATGAGAGGAGTATAGCTATATGGCAGAGAATTTTAGGGTAATTATTCCTAGTGCAAAGCTCGTACCTGAAGAATTACAAAAATTAGGAAAGTTGCCTGCTATTATTTACCCGATTAATCAGAGAATAACATTTGATTATATTTATGATCAATATAAAAATTTACACACAGAAGTAGATATTATCTGTTATGAAAATGCAGATAAAGTTGAAAGACGATTGAGAAAAGTACTTGGAAATGGGATTAAGTTAAAAAGGTTGCCGGAACTTAAGGATCTTGGTTACACTATTCTTTATGCTATTGAAGATATAGATGAGCCTGTTGTAATTAATTTTGCAGATACTATTGTCATGGATCCAATTACTGATATTTGCGGTGATGCGGTTTTCTATCAAGAAGATTATATGTCGGAGACTTGGACATATTTTGATGAAGAAAGCGGGAAAATCACACATATATATGACAAGGAAGCTATAAATGAGGAAATAAAGAAGAAACTATTTGTTGGTGTCTTCAAAATTACTAATACACATGATTTTAGAGAGTGCTTGAGAGATGCAGTTCAAAAAAAGAATAAAAAAATGAACTCTTTTTATCATGCACTAGAACTTTATAGCCAGAAACATCCTATGCAAGCAGTATTGACGCACAATTGGTTTGACATTGGACATGAGGATAAGTACTATAATTCAAAACTTGAGGTGCGCGCTAGAGAGTTTAATCATATTACAATTGATAAAAACCGCGGCATACTGAAAAAGACAAGTGATGATAAGGATAAGTTTATCGGTGAGATTAAATGGTATTTAAAGCTGCCTGCAGATGTTGAGTATGTCAGACCTAGAATTTTTGATTATTCAACATCTTATGTTAATCCATATGTTTCTATGGAGTATTATGCATATCATACTGTCCATGAGTTGTTTCTCTATGGCGATTTGACATTGCAGCAATGGGTAGATATTTTTAATCGAATTCGCTTTGTGTGCGATGACTTCAAACGCTATACGGTGAAGGATGCAAGTATCCGATTGGCACTGGAAGAGATGTATTTGACGAAAACTCTGCAGCGCTTTGAAAAGATGAAGAAAGATGAACGATTTTTAACTTTCTTTGAGTCTCCGATAACAGTGAATGGAAAGAAATATCGGCCTTTGGAGAAGGTCATTGTAGCATTAAAAAAGGCAATACCAGAGATGCTATATGATGTGGATACTTTTAGTATTATTCACGGAGATCTGTGCTTCGCCAATATTATGGTGGACTCAAATTTCTCTTTTATTAAAGTGATTGATCCGCGCGGTAAATTTGGCACATATGATATCTACGGTGATTTCCGCTATGAACTCGCAAAATTGTTCCATAGTGTAGATGGAAAATATGATTTTATTATAAAAGATTTATTCGATCTTGATTATAACACCGAGACATCCTGCATTAATTATTGCATTCAAGATCGTAAGAGAGAATTTGATTTGTATAAAGTGTTTCTGGATACGTTTGCGGCAGAAATCGGCAATGATCTCAGAAAAGTCGAACTAATAGAAGCGTTGCTCTTCCTGAGCATGATCCCACTTCATGGTGAGAGCATTAGACACCAAATGGTTATGCTGGGAACTGGATTGGAAATTCTAAATAGAGTGGTTAATATACAGGTTGAAGGAGAAGAAAAGGATGTTTGATGAATATTCGTTTGTTTTTGATATAGACGGGACATTGTGCCCGATTAAGAAAAAAGATGAAAAGTATGAGGACTTAGTTCCGTACAAAGAAATGGTGGAAAAATTGAAATTTTACCATGATAACGGGGCCAGAATTGTTTTATTTACATCTCGAAATATGAATTCCTATAACGGGAATATAGGGCTGATTAATAAAAACACTGCGAAAGTGTTGTTATCGTGGCTGGACAAGTGGGACATTCCATACGATGAAATTTTATACGGCAAACCGTGGCCAGGACATAAAGGTTTCTATGTCGATGATAGAACCGTTCGCCCGGATGAATTCCTAAACTGCTCAGTGGATGAGTTGAATGAAATTTGCAATAAATCTAAATGCAAAGATTGAGAGGAAGAAGCTAAATGGACATTATAATTACAATGGCAGGTTTGGGTAGCCGTTTTCGGAAAGTAGGATATAATTGCCCCAAATATATGATTGAAGCTAAAGGTAAAACTCTGTTTGACTGGTCTATGGACAGCTTGGTTGGTTATAATAAGCATGTCGACAGATATGTGTTTGTTGTCAGAGCGGAAGATCATGCAGAGGAATTTATTAAGAAGCATTGTGCTGCATATGGAATTCATGACGTGAAAATTGTTGAATTGGATCATATGACGGATGGACAGGCAACGACTTGTATGCTGGCAATTCCTTACTGTGACGAGAATGATTCCATTATGGTGTACAATATTGATACTTATGTAGAGCCCAATGAAATGAAATATGAAGATATTTCAGGCGACGGACATATCCCGTGCTTCCATGCAGATGGAGATCATTGGAGTTTTGTAAAGCTGAATTCGGAAGGAAAAGCTGTAGAAGTACGAGAAAAGAAGCGTATCTCTGACAATTGTACATTAGGTGCTTATTATTTCTCATCTGCTAAATTGTACAAGGAACTCTATGAGGAGTATTACGCAGATGAGAGTCACTTAGAGAAAAACGAGAAGTATATTGCTCCTCTTTACAATTTTATGATTGAAAAAGGTATGCCCGTAACAATCAGCATTGTTGATGCAAAGAAGGTTCATGTTTTGGGAACACCGGAGGAACTGCAAGTTTTTTTACAGGAGAATTAAGATGTTTGAAAAAGTAATAAGAGGAGTTCAACGGCGACTAAAGGAAGCTAGAAAAGGAATACAACTTATTTGTTCGGACCTTCTTCAGAATTGGCTTGCTGCAGGAGTGGCATGCCCGATTAAACTCAGACCCATTTTATATCGTCTAGCTGGAAATAGAATTGGGAAAAATTGTTATCTTTCTCCAAGAATCTTTCTGGGTCCCGGACCGGGGAAATTGTCCGTTGGGGGGGACATTCATTAATTACAATTGCTGGTTTGATTTAGGAGATGACATTGAAATCGGTGAAAATTGTAATATTGCTATGAATGTCCATTTTATTAATGGAACACATGAAATTGGCGATGAAAACAGACGCGCAGCTAAGGGGATTACAAAACGTATTGTGGTTGGTTCTGGCTCTTGGATTGGCGCTGACACAATAATAATGCCCGGAGTGACTATTGGAAAAGGTGTAGTTGTTGGAACAGGCTCTCTTGTAACAACTGATCTTGAAGACAATGCCATTTATTTTGGAAGACCAGCACGTCTATATAAAAAGTTATAATACTGCAATGAAGAAATGAGGATAGGTGGATGCAACACACAGTAGAAACAATAAAAAATAAGTATATAGGAATGTCTAAACCTGTTAAAGCAGCATTTTGGTTTACCGTGTGTAGCTTCTTACAGCGTGGTATTAGTATGATAGCAACCCCTATATTTACGCGGTTGCTTTCAACAGAAAATTATGGCCTATATAGCACATATCTTTCGTGGGAAACCGTATTGATGATGCTTGTTACGCTTAGCCTGTATAAGGCTATGATGAACTTGTATGTCAAATACGAGAACCAGGAAATGGTTCTGTCAGCAGTATGTGGATTAGAATTAGTATTGTCTTTAACATGGCTGGTTATTGGAATAAGTTTTAGAAATTTGGTTGCAGAATGGTTAGGGTTGTCCCCTCAACTGGTCTGCTGCCTTTTTGCTAGTTTTATTTTCCAAGCTGTTGTTCAATGCTGGTCATTATACAAAAGATATATCTATGATTATAAAACACTCGTGGCTGTTACACTGTTGTCCACAGTTGGCTCGACCCTATTTGGAGTTGTTGCAGTAGTTTTTGTCAGTCCTACTGCAGAAGCGAGAGTTCTTTCGAACACAATTGTAATGGCACTGATAGGAATAGTGGTGTATTGTTCAGTGTTTAAAAAAGGAAAGAAATTCTATGACAAGAAAATTTGGCTGTTTTCATTAGGATTTTGTATCCCGCTGATGCCACACTATTTGTCAGAATTTGTTTTACAAAGTTCCGATAAGATTATGATTAACTATTTATGTGGCCCAAGTGATGTGGCCCTATATAGTATTGCATATTCCGCAGGAAGTTTGATAAACCTTATTACAAATGCAATTAACGCTACTTTCGCGCCATACCAATATCAGAAATTGAAATCTGGCGAATATAAAGTTATGGCTAAGAGAGCGGATCAGGTTTTGTTTTTTGTCGCTGCAATGTTAGCTGTAATTATGCTTTTTAGCAGAGAAATTGTGTTGATATTTGGCGGAACAAAGTATATTGATAGTGTTGATGTAATTATTCCGATTTGTATAGGTGTCTACTTTAACTATATGTTCCAACTGTTTGCAAGAGTACAGGAATATTATGAAAGAAAATTAACGGTTGTTATTCCGTCAATCCTATGTGCAGTGCTTAATTTGATTCTGAATTATATTTTCATAAAACTTTGCGGGTATCAAGCCGCAGCCTATACTACGTTCTTTTGCTATGCATTATTTTGCTTTATTCATTATTTGTTCTACAAAAAGGTGTGCACGGAAGTTTTAAACGGTACGCAGCTTTATGATGTTAAAGGACTTCTTGCAATCTCGATAGGTGTAGTGCTTGCGGGTGTTGTGATTACATTTATTAACAAATTGTTATGGCTGAAATATACTATTTTGATTGTAGCCTTTGTTGCACTCATTATTTATAGAAAACGTGTTTATAGAATAGTAAAATCTGTTCTTGGAAAGTAAGAGGAAGCAAAATGAAAACAGTGATAATGGCCGGAGGGCGAGGAACTCGAATATCTGAATTGTTTCCTGATATTCCGAAACCTTTGATTCCAATTGAAGGTGTTCCGGTTCTTGAACGAGAGATTGTCTCGTTGAGAGATCAGGGATTTAAAGATATCATTATGACTATTTCCCATATGGGAGACAAAATTATGAACCATTTTGGAGATGGCTCTAAACTTGGAGTGTCAATCCAGTACTACAATGAAGTTACACCGCTTGGAAATGCAGGTGCACTTTTTAAATTGCGAGAGCAACTGGCGGATGAACCGTTTCTACTTCTGAATGCAGATGCCGTTTTTGATGTAGATTTTAACCGAATGGTTAGATTCCATCAGGAGCATGGTGGATTGGTGACATTGTTCACCCATCCGAATAACCATCCGTATGATAGCGGGCTCATCATTGCGGAAAAAGATATGTCGGTTCAATCTTGGTTGGCGAAGGAAGATGCTCGCCCGACATATTATAAAAATAGAGTCAATGCAGGTCTGCATGTGATTGATCCTAAAGTCCTTGATATGGTGGCAATTGATGCAGATAAAATCGGCACTGTGGATGAGATAACAGGAAAGACTGTAAAAGTTGATTTAGATCGTCAGCTTTTGAAACCGTTGGCTGGAACTGGTAAGATGTTCTGCTATGATTCGCCAGAGTATGTAAAGGATATGGGAACACCAGATCGCTTCCATCAGGTTGAAGAGGATTTCAAAGCAGGAAGAGTATCGGCTAAGAATCTTTCAAACAAGCAGAAGGCTGTGTTCCTCGACCGGGATGGTACGATCAATAAATATGTTGGGTTCCTTAGAAACATTAATGACTTTGAGTTGATTGATGGCGTGGCAGAGGCAATCAAGAAAATCAATGCGTCTGGTTATCTTGCAATTGTAGTCACAAATCAGCCTGTTATTGCTAGAGGAGAGGTGACGTTTCAAGAACTGGAAGAAATCCACAATAAGATGGAAACAGAACTCGGCTTGCAGGGAGCTTACCTTGATGCAATCTATTATTGCCCTCATCATCCACACAAGGGATATGAAGGTGAAGTACCAGAATTGAAGATTGAATGCGATTGTCGTAAACCGAAGCCGGGAATGCTACTGAAAGCGGCTGGCGATTATAATATCGATCTGAGTCAGAGCTATATGATTGGCGATGGTGAGAATGATATTAAAGCTGGATTGGCGGCTGGATGCAAAGCAGTTCTGGTTAATGGAGATGGAACAGATGCCAAGAATGAAGATTTTGGACATGTAGACACACTGTCCTCTGTACTGGAGTTTACAGAGAAATATCTGTAAGATGCAATGGATAAAGGTATAGAAGTAGTAAATAAGATCATCACAAACATCCTGACAGCTCTTTATGAGCCGTTTGGGTTCTCACTCCTGCTTTCCTTCCTCGCCATGTTTTTCTATCTTTATGCTTATGAATCTATTGGAGCAGGAAAAGGCTGGAAGAGTGCCATGATGACATGGTATCAGAAATTCAAGGAGAGTGTGTTCTTTCGGAAACTATTCTTCTTGGCCTTTGTGACTTCACTTATTCTGTTCCGAACTCTGTTAAATCGGAACTTGTGGCAGAACCCGTTGTCTGATGTTATGGGTGGCTGGGGTATCTGGGAGACAGTGAACGGCGAACAGAAGCTGACCACCGAGTGCATCGAGAACGTAATCATGATGGTACCGTTTTCAGCAGTAGTGATGTGGACATTCGAAGAAAAGATAGGTAATGGCTGGAAAAAAATCCTGCGGCAAAGCGGAAAGATAGCATTTATCTTTTCAGTAAGCATAGAGATGCTGCAGTTACTGCTTCGCTTGGGAACGTTCCAGCTGTCAGACATCTTCTATAATACAGTAGGTGGAATAATCGGCGGATTGATATATTCTGTGGTGATGAAGGCAGGAAAACGTCTGTAAAACTGGATGAAATTGTGATATACTGGGAGCGGTAGCTCCCTATGCAGCTCGTAATAATCACACACCTCTCCGTGGTGAGCAGCAGGCAACGATCTTACAATCGGCGAAGATGTGAGAAAAGATAGTTGAAAATGAATCATACTACCCAAAAGAATAGGGGGTGTGTATTATGGGAATCTTGTCACTGTTTCAAAGAAAACAGAAAAATACACAAGTAGTTCTAAAAAGTAATACTTCTTTGGAAAGGGCAGCAGACAGTATTCTTAGCCAAAGAGGAAAGCAAATAGTAGATGGACTAAACAAACCCACAGCAAGTACCGGAACTCCGATGGATAAATTACATGGTGGAGCAAAAAGGATGGCTCAAATGTCAAACATAGGTGGTGGCTCAAAAGCAACTGGTGGAGGTGGCGTTGATGAAGGAATGAAAGCAATGCTACAATACACACAGGCCAACACTGTGAAAAAGATGGTGTCGCAGAGCGAGAAGAAAAAGATTTCAGGTAAGAAGTAATATTGCCCTCACCCAAACACAGTGTTATACTTAAACCACTAAAAAGGAAAGAGGTTATCACCTATGCCCAGAACAAAAGGCAGCAAAAACCGTCCCAAAACTACCCATACCGACTACGCATCTCAGATCACGGAGAAGCAGGAATCTATCACTTCCCTGACTGCTGAGATTTTATCCATCACCGCAAACATTGACACTTTGAAGGCTGATCTGAAAGAGAAGAAGACTGCTCTGAAGAAGGCCGAAAAAGAAGTGGCATCCCTGGAATCGAAGAAGGCAAAGGCAGATGCTAAGGCCGCTGAAGAAGCGAAGAAGACCGAAGCAGAGGCTGTGCTGAAGAAGCTGCTGGCCAGCGGCATGAGTGCGGACGAGATTCTGGAAAAGCTGAAATAAACAAGAACCAAAAAAATAAATGCCGTGTGGACAAACTGAACTCCAGGAGTTCGCACGGTATTTTTTGAAGATTGCCGTATAGTTTATAACGAAAATAAAAGAAGAACAAAATTTAAAGAAATGGAGCGTGAGAAAATGAACTTATCAAAAATACACCACATTGCAATCATCGTATCTGACTACGAAGCAGCAAAGGATTTTTATGTAAACAAGCTGGGCTTCTCTGTCATCAGGGAAAACTACCGCCCAGAGCGTAATGACTGGAAGTTGGATCTACGTGTCAATGAATACACGGAACTGGAGATTTTCGCTGAGGAAAATCCTCCGAAGCGTGTGAACCGCCCGGAAGCCTGCGGCCTGCGTCACCTTGCGTTTTGCGTTGATAGCGTGGAGCAGACGGTGAAAGAGCTGGCGGAGGTAGGAATTGAATGTGAGCTGATACGAGTTGACGATTATACCGGCAAGAAGATGACTTTCTTCCATGACCCGGATGGACTGCCGCTGGAGCTGCACGAATAATTATGGGAGAGAAAAGAGCGTATAAGCCCCGAAAGCCCGGTGGCGGTCGAAAGAAGCTGAAGCCGGAGTACGATGCCGGGAAAAATCTGAAAGAGCAGATGGAAAGTGCTGTGGCACTTTATGATTCTGAGATGTCCTTGCAGGCCATCGGCGAAGAACTGGGATTAAATCCAATCAAAGTAAGAAAGCTGCTCATCACAGCCGGGATCTATGAATCAGACGTAGCGAAGATGGTGCAGCGTACCTTTAACAATTATAGAGAAACACAGGGTTACAAGGATGCAGTTCTCTCCACCGCATCAGCTCTTAAGTTGTCCAAAGCCTCCGTCACCTCATACCTGCCATACGAAAAGGGGGTGTACTTTCCAAGTGAAGCACCAGCGGAGAAAATCAGCGTGGGAGCAGAGCGGCAGCGGAGATACCGAGCAGTAAGAAAACTGCGAAATGAGCCGACAGAGGAGTACCTGTGGGAAGTGGTCCTGCTTTATTCTGGAGTGCGGTTCAAAACCTACTCCGGTTTACCCTTTATCTATGAAATACGAAAAGGCCGGAATGGGCAATACACAAAAGAGCTTTGGATCGACCGCCGGGAGAATAGTAAAAGCCTGGCCTGGAGTTCGGTATTGCTGGCACTGAACAATATAAAAGAGGTGGGAGCAGTGGTGGACCGCCCGAAAGCTCTGGGCGATATCCGGGGAGTGACTTACATCTACGGAATGTTCTATCGGTTCGGATTGATCGATGTGCCGGATGAAGTGAAGGAGAAGATGGGGCATCCGAAAGACCGCAAAAAATAGGTTGCTATGTGCAAAAGTCTACGGTAATATGTGCCGTAACTGA
>ERZ812616.1136-NODE-1136-length-31378-cov-4.488108_pt1 | contig 31378 bp, 28 predicted proteins | sample MGYA00376249_ERZ812616 | MGnify/ENA primary metagenome ERZ812616 (study PRJEB26924, sample SAMEA4378265) | human gut metagenome | biome: human gut; feature: human-associated habitat; material: faeces | place: China | collected 2013 ...
TATGAAATAATTAAAAAACGAGAAATGGCGCAGATGGTAGAGATATTGTCTGCGTTATTTTTGTTGTTTAAGTTTATGATTTCATAGTTCTTAACATAATATTGATACGTAAAAACACGTTGACACACGTATTTTTACGTAGTAAAATATAAATATGATAAGACAGTAATTGTTCCTTATCACTCCAAGGACTTGAAAAAAGGATTGGAGCAGGCAATACTTAAACAGGCAGGGCTTAGATAGTCCTGTCGCTTGAAAGAGAGGTTATTTGATGAAGAATAGATTATTTTATCCAGCTGTTTTTCATAAAGCAGAAGAAGGCGGTTTCTGGGTTAGCTTTCCAGATTTTCCTGAATGCATGACACAGGGCGATAGCATGGATGAAGCATATGAAATGGCGATAGATGCATTAGGTTTGTCATTGTCCAGTATAGAAGATGAAGGAACTGATATCCCAAAAGCATCAGAATTTGAAACGGTGGATCCTGAAGATGGGATTTTGGTAATTATAGAATTTGATATGGCAGAGTATCGGAGAAAGCACAGATCAAAGGCTGTAAAAAAGACGCTCAGTATTCCAGAATGGTTAAATGAAGCGGCTATTCGAGAGAATCTTAATTTCTCTCAGATTCTTCAAGAAGCGCTTATGATGAAATTAGGAGTAAATGGAAGACAGCGGTAATATGTCTAAAAATTGTTCCTAAGCCCTTTGTGTATTATCAAATCTTTGGATGTTCCACAAGATCAAATGCAGAGTTATGAATCAGATAATCATAAGCAGCTGCAATCTCTTCCGGGGTATATGTGATATCATGCATGATCGCATATTTTACAGAATCTGCGAGCCCAAAGGTATAAAAGCGTGCAATCGTCTCGCGGCTGAGTATCTGGAGCTTCGCAGGTGATTTCAATGGATATTTGTTTAATAATCTAAGCAATGTATCATAAATAAATTGGAACATCAGATGATCGAAGGAGTTAGGACCTTCGATCAAATAAAGTCTCTTATAAAATTCTTTGTCTTTAGAAAGACAGGTGAAAAGAAGACGGAGAAGATCGTCTTCCATGTCATTTTCAATCAGTACCCGGATTTTATCTTTGATTTCCTTTTCGAGGATATATTCGAGAATTTCATACTTGTCCTGAAAATGTTTATAAAAAGTCGGACGGATTACATCCGCTCCGTCGGTAATCATCTTAACTGTAATCTTTTCAAAAGGCATCTTCATAATAAGTTCTTTGAAAGAGAGTGCCAGCAAATCTTTTGTCAGTTCTTTTTTCACTTCTGTCATTTGTTCAAATCCTTTCTACAATAGAAATATTATACCATAAAAAAGAGAATGTGATTAAAAAAGTTTCTAAGATTGATAGTTCTTTAACATGACTTTTCAAGAACATAGTGTTGAAATTTCTTGATATTTCGGCTACATTTCACATGATTTGTAGCCAAAAAAGAACAACAAAAAGAAAATGTTCAAACCACAGCACATTCAAAAAAATCTGAATCTTACATGAAAAAAAGGAAAATGCTAAAGTATGGAATAATAGCTTATACTTAAGAAAGGTTCCTTGAAAAGTAAGGAAAAGGTGAAAAAAATGGCAGGATTAAAATTTCAGGCAGAAAGAGCAGCATTTGGTTTGGCAGCAGATAAAGTACTTAAATATATGAACAAGACAGATGATAGAACGAAAGCACTTCTTAAGCTTGTAGATCTTACAGAAAATTTTGCAAAAGATCGTTTCCAGCCAGGGTCTTATGAAGCTGCAAGAAAGATGATTCAGGATCCGGACAACAAATGGGTTCAGTATCTGAACAGACTTTTTGATGAAGTAGATCCGCATGTCCTTAAGACAACAGCATTAAATCTTGGATTTGACGCAATGCTTTATGGAACAAAGTTAATGCACGAGTCACGTGAAAAATATCAGTGTAACATTCCATGGCTGATCCTGATGGACCCAACCAGCGCATGTAATCTGAAATGTACCGGATGCTGGGCAGCAGAGTACGGACATCTTTTGAATCTTTCTTTTGAAGATATGGATCGTGTGATCACACAGGGAAAAGAACTTGGAATTTATCTTTATATGCTGACAGGCGGAGAGCCTCTCGTGAGAAAGAAAGATGTCATCCGTTTGTGCGAGAAACACAACGACTGCGTATTCCACGCATTTACAAACGGAACACTTGTAGATGATGAGTTCTGCCAGGAGATGCAGCGTGTTGGTAATCTGTCATTGTCCATCAGTCTGGAAGGATACGAGGAAGTCAACGACGGACGCCGTGGAAAAGGCGTTTATCAGAAAGTTATGCATGCAATGGATCTTTTGAAAACATACGGCTTGATTTTCGGAACATCAATCTGCTATACACGCGCTAACATTGAAACTGTAACATCCGACAAATTCCTTGATATGATCATTAAAAAAGGATGTCGCTATGCATGGTATTTCCACTATATGCCGGTTGGAAATGATGCGGCACTGGATCTGCTTCCAACAAAAGAGCAGAGAGAATACATGTATCACCGCATCCGTGAGATCCGTGGATTGACAGGTGGAAAACAGCTCTTTGCATTCGATTTCCAGAATGATGGAGAGTTTGTAGGAGGATGTATTGCCGGCGGAAGAAATTACTTCCATATTAATGCAAATGGAGATGCAGAGCCATGTGTATTTGTTCATTATTCAAGTGCAAATATTAAAGAAGTAAGCGTTCTTGATGCATTACGCCAGCCACTGTTTATGGCTTACCATAACAATCAGCCATTTAACAACAATCATCTGCGTCCGTGCCCAATGCTCGAAAACCCGGAAAAACTGCAGCAGATGGTACACGAAACCGGCGCAAAATCAACAGACCTCCAGTCCCCGGAAACTGTAGAACACCTTTGCGGAAAATGCGAACATTATGCCAAAGAGTGGAAAACAAAAGCAGACGAACTTTGGGGAAAGAAATAATTTCGGAAACATAATCGTAGTCGATAACGTTTCTTTTTCACTTTACTTTTGATGCTCGTATTTGTTTTCTGGATTCACTCTGACTGGAACAGAAACTTTTACTTTGAAGTATGTGAGCAAGGACAGTCCTACTGTTGCTATGGGCACATGTAAGGCAGGAGCGTTCCGAATACACTTTGTTCAGTATGTTAATAAGAGCCAGAACAGGCACCACACACGGTAACTGTTCTGGCTCTTATGTTACATACTTTCAAAGGGATGAGGTAGAGCGAGCCGGTGCCCATGGTAATAGTAGGACTGTCCTTGCGTACCATTCTAATGAAAGTATTTGATTTAATTGCTTGAATCCAAGTTCAACAAATCCACCTTACTTCTTCTGTGATTCTACTTCCTGCATCTTCATTGCACGAACTTTCAGCGAAAGTCCGAACAGGTTGATGAATCCGTCAGCGTCATGGTGATCATACAGATCTCCTGTTGTGAAGCTTGCAAGGGATTCGCTGTACAGTGAGTATGGAGATGTCTCTCCGGCGCGGATGATATTTCCTTTATAGAGACGGAACTTAACTTCTCCTGTTACATACTGCTGTGTAACATCAACAAATGCCTGGATTGCTTCACGAAGTGGTGTATACCATTTTCCTTCGTATACGATCTGAGCAAATTTATTTCCAAGATCTTTCTTAACTTCATATGTAGCACGGTCGAGAACGAGCTCTTCAAGCTGGTCATGTGCTTCCATAAGGATTGTTCCACCAGGAGTCTCGTAAACACCACGTGATTTCATTCCAACAACACGGTTTTCAACGATATCAACGATTCCGATTCCATGTTTTCCACCAAGACGATTCAGCTCTGTGATGATTTCAGAAACTTTCATTTCTTTTCCATTTACGCTCTTAGGAACACCAGCTTCAAATGTCATTGTAACATATTCAGCTTTGTCAGGAGCCTTTTCCGGTGTTGTGCTCAGTACGAGAAGATCATCGTAGTTTGGCTCATTTGCCGGATTCTCAAGCTCAAGACCTTCATGGCTGATGTGCCACAGGTTACGGTCACGGCTGTAGCTGTGCTTTGCGTCAAATGGAAGATTAATTCCATGAGCTTTACAATAATCGATCTCGTCTTCACGGGACTGCATTGTCCATACATCTGTCATACGCCATGGAGCGATGATCTTGATGTCCGGAGCAAGAGCTTTGATACCAAGCTCGAAACGGATCTGGTCATTTCCTTTTCCTGTTGCACCATGGCAGATAGCAACAGCGCCTTCTTTACGTGCAATCTCAACCAGTTTTTTAGCGATTGCCGGACGGGCCATGGAAGTTCCGAGAAGGTATTTGTTCTCGTAAACAGCTCCGGCCTTTACACAAGGAACGATGAAGTCATCACAGAATTCATCAATGATATTTTCAATATATAATTTAGAAGCTCCGGAAAGTTTTGCTCTTTCATCCAGGCCATCCAGTTCTTCTCCCTGTCCACAATCGATGCAACAGCAGATAACGTCATAGTTAAATGTTTCTTTCAGCCACGGGATGATTGCTGTAGTATCAAGACCACCTGAATATGCTAATACAACTTTTTCTTTACTCATTTTATTGCCTCCTAAATGTATTTTTATAAATTTCTGTTTCCTCAGTTTCTTGAGTTCTAAAGTTTGCCGCTTTAATAAGCTAAAACCTACTATACACCACATTTTATAATTATGCAAGTATTATTTTGAAAAAATGAATAAAATGCATAAAATTACATATAATGTACAAAAAATGAATAAAACGAAGAAAAAATGAGTGAAAATATGCAAGATGTGACGGAGAAGATGTGAAACTAGAAAAACAAAAAAGTTAGGTACTGTTATTTTGAATTGTGATATATTTGACGAATATGTTAAAAATATATCGTGAAAAGCTGTTGATTTTAGTAAATGTGTCTGATAATATAAAGATATCAAAGAAACTGACCTAAAAAATATTTAGATAGTCAGACGAAAACGGATCACAACCTATCTGTTTTAATATAAAAGTCAGAAGGGCATGTGAGCAAGAAAGAGAGGGAAAACAAATGGGATTTCTTACAGGAAAGACAGCAATCATTACGGGAGGAGGACGTGCAGTACTAAGTGATGGCAGCTGTGGATCCATCGGATATGGTATTGCAACAGCTTATGCCAAAGAAGGTGCGAATCTTGTTCTTACAGGAAGAAATGTAAAGAAGCTGGAAGACGCGAAAAAAGAGTTGGAACGTCTCTATGGAGTGAAAGTTCTTGCAGTACAGGCAGATGTCAATGCGGGAGCAGATAACAAGGCAGCAGTTGAGCACGTTGTAAAGCAGGCAGTTGAGGAATTCGGAAGAATTGATGTTCTTATTAATAATGCACAGGCTTCTGCATCAGGAGTAACTCTTGCAGATCATACAACAGAGCAGTTTGATCTTGCGATTTATTCAGGACTTTATGCAACATTTTATTATATGCAGGCATGTTATCCATATTTGAAGGAAACACAGGGATCCGTAATCAACTTTGCATCAGGAGCAGGCCTTTTCGGTAATTACGGACAGTGTGCGTATGCAGCAGCGAAGGAAGGTGTCAGAGGACTGACAAGAGTAGCAGCTACAGAATGGGGAGTAGACGGAATCAATGTGAATATTGTGTGCCCGCTTGCATGGACAGCACAGCTTGAAAACTTCCAGAAAGCATATCCGGATGCATTTAAGGCGAATGTAAAGATGCCGCCGGCAGGACATTACGGAGATGTAGAGAAAGAGATTGGAAGAGCGTGTGTACAGCTTGCATCACCGGATTTCAAATATATGAACGGCGAGACAATTACATTAGAAGGCGGAATGGGACTTAGACCTTAATCCTTCTTTGGAAAATAAGAATGATATTTTCTATATAGAAGATAGATAAATAGAAGAAAAGTAGATCGGCGATGATAGACGTAGGAATAGTTACGTTTATCATCGCTGTTTTATGTAGCAAAAAACTTTTTGAAAAAAATACTTGCATATTATACATGAAAGATGTATTATTATGCACATGAAAATGAATAACGTGTATTTTTATACATTCATTTTAAGAAAAGCTTTACATCCCGATTAAAGTGGTATATTATAAGGAGAAATGATTGCGGTAATACGTTACCGTGGTACAGCAAACAAGTAATTCCCGGGAGTATTTCGAGGGAATGAGAAAAGAAAGGACTTGAGAATGATGATTAAGGTCGGAATTATTGGAGCAACCGGTTATGCAGGCGGCGAGCTCGTAAGAATATTGATGGGACATAAAGATGCAGAGATTGTCTGGTACGGATCCAGAAGTTATGTAGATCAGAAATATGCAGATGTATATAGAAACATGTTTCAGATTGTAGATGCAAAATGCATGGATGATAACATGGATGAGCTTGCCGAACAGATAGATGTGATCTTCACAGCAACCCCGCAGGGACTGTGTGCATCTCTGATCAATGAAGAAATCCTTTCAAAGACAAAGATCATTGATCTCAGTGCAGATTTCCGTCTGAAAGATGTGAAGGTTTACGAAGAGTGGTATAAAATCGAACACAAAGCACCGCAGTATATTGATGAAGCTGTCTATGGATTGTGCGAGATCAACCGAGACAAAGTGAAGGATGCACGTATCGTGGCCAATCCGGGATGTTATACAACATGTTCTATCCTGACAGCATATCCGCTTGCAAAGGAAGGACTGATCGATATGAGCACTCTGATCATCGATGCGAAGTCTGGAACATCAGGTGCAGGAAGAGGAGCAAAGCTTCCGAATCTTTATTGTGAAGTGAATGAAAATATTAAGGCATATGGAGTTGCAACACACCGCCATACACCTGAAATTGAAGAACAGCTTGGATACGCAGCAGGAGAGAAAGTTGTGTTGAACTTCACACCGCATTTAGTTCCGATGAATCGAGGAATTCTTGCTACAGAGTACGCAAAGCTTACAAAAGAAGTTACATATGAAGAAGTAAAAGCAATTTATGATAAATATTATGCAGATGAGAAATTTGTTCGTGTTCTAGAGAAAGATCAGTGTCCGGAGACCAAATGGGTAGAAGGAAGCAACTACGTAGACATTGGATTTAAGATCGATGAGAGAACAGGACGAATCATTATGATGGGAGCCATTGACAACCTTGTAAAAGGTGCCGCAGGACAGGCGGTTCAGAATATGAATCTGCTGTTTGGTCTTCCGGAGAGTGAAGGACTTGAACTCGTTCCGATGTTCCCATAGGTTATATTGATAAAGGTGGTATGTATGATACGTGTAATGACAATAGAGGATTATGATGAAGTATATAAATTATGGAAGAAGATCCGGGGATTCGGAATCCGCAGTATCGATGATTCAAAAGAAGGTGTCGAAAGGTTTCTGCGACGGAATCCGACAACGAGTTTTGTCGCAGTGAAAGAAGGAAAAATCGTCGGAAGTATTCTCTGTGGTCATGATGGAAGACAGGGAAGTCTCTATCATGTATGTGTGGATGAGGCATACCGAAGACATGGAATCGGAAAAGACATGGTCGTGCATACAATGAAAGCACTCCAGGCAGAGAAGATCAATAAGGTTTGTCTGATCGCATTTGCACAGAATAATGTAGGAAATGCATTTTGGAATACAATCGGATGGACGGAACGACTTGATGTGAATTATTATGATTTTATTTTAAATGAAGAAAATATTACAGCATTCAATGAACAATAAGCAGAAAGGAAGCAAGTTATATGAAGATAATCGAAGGCGGAGTTACCGCAGCAAAAGGATTTGAAGCAGCAGCAACAGCAGCAGGAATCAAATACCAGGGACGTACAGATATGGCGATCATTTACAGTGAGAAACCGTGTAAAGTCGCCGGAACATTTACAACGAATGTAGTAAAGGCAGCTCCGGTGAAGTGGGACAGACAGATTGTAGAGAGCAAACAGAAATCACAGGCAGTTATTGTAAACTCTGGAATTGCAAATGCGTGTACCGGAGAGGAAGGTATGAAATACTGTGAAGAGACAGCAAAAGAGGCAGGAAAAGTTCTTGGAATCGATGAGAAAGGTGTTCTTGTAGGTTCTACAGGAGTTATCGGAATGCAGATTCCAATCGATAAGATCAAAGCCGGAATTACAGAACTTGCCAAGGAAAAGAAAGCTGATCTGGCAAGTGGAACAGAAGCTGCGAAAGCAATCATGACAACTGATACGAAGAAAAAAGAAGTTGCGGTTACATTTATGGCAGGAGATACAGAAGTGACGATCGGAGGAATGGCGAAAGGTTCCGGAATGATTCATCCGAACATGTGTACAATGCTTGCATTTATTACAACGGATGCAAAAATTTCCAAAAAAGCACTTCAGGCGGCAATGAGCAGTGATGTTGAGGATACTTATAACATGATCTCTGTTGACGGAGATACTTCAACAAATGATACAGCACTCCTTCTCGCAAATGGAATGGCCGGAAATGAGAAGATCAAAGAAGGCACACCGGCATTCGACGCATTCAAAGAGGCGCTTCATTATGTAAACGAGACACTTGCGAAGGCAATGGCGGGAGACGGAGAAGGTGCAACAGCACTTTTTGAAGTAAAGGTTGTCGGAGCACAGACAAAAGAGCAGGCAAAGGTTCTTGCAAAATCTGTTGTATGCTCGAATCTTACAAAGGCTGCGATCGCAGGACATGATGCGAACTGGGGAAGAATCCTTTGTGCAATGGGATATTCCGGAGCAAAGTTTGATCCGGAGCAGGTAGATCTGTTCTTCGAGAGCAGTGCAGGAAAGCTTCAGATCATTGCTAATGGAACAGCAACAGATTATAGCGAAGAAAAGGCAACAGAGATCCTTTCACAGGAAAAAGTGACAGCGATTGCTGACTTGAAAGCCGGAGATGTAGAAGCTACTGCGTGGGGCTGTGACCTGACACATGGATACATTGATATCAATGCGGATTACAGAAGTTAACCTATAGAGAAATTATTGTTTCTTTAAAGACGCTGAAAAAATAGAAAATACAGAAAAAGGGAGACAGAAAAAATGACAAGCAATATGCAGAAATATCTGGATAAAGCGCAGGTGCTGATCGAGGCACTTCCTTATATCCAGCGCTTTAACCGTAAAATCATCGTAGTAAAATATGGCGGAAGTGCCATGGTAGATGAAAGCCTGAAACGCAGAGTGATCGAGGATGTTACACTTCTGAAACTGTGTGGATTCAAACCGATCATTGTGCATGGTGGTGGTAAGGAAATCAGCAAGTGGGTTGGAAAAGTCGGAAAGGAAGCTGAATTTATCAACGGACTTCGTGTGACAGATGCAGAGACAATGGAGATTGCTGAGATGGTTCTGGGACGCGTGAATAAGAGTCTTGTACAGCTTGTAGAGAGTCTTGGCGTGCGTGCGATCGGAATCAGTGGAAAGGATGGAAATCTACTCCAGGTTGAGAAGAAGCTTTCAGACGGACAGGATATCGGATTCGTAGGAGATGTCAAGAAAGTAAATGCAGAGATTTTGTATGACCTTTTGGAAAAAGATTTCCTTCCGATCATTTGTCCGGTTGGTATGGATGAGGAATACAATACTTATAATATCAACGCAGATGATGCAGCCTGTGCGATTGCCCGTGCCATGAAGGTTGAGAAGCTTGCGTTCCTGACAGATATTGAAGGCGTTTATAAAGATCCGAAAGATCCATCTACATTGATTTCTGAATTAGAGATCAAAGAAGCCAAGGAATTGATTACTGACGGATATATTGGAGGTGGAATGCTTCCAAAGCTTCAGAATTGTATTGATGCGATTGAAAGTGGTGTATCACGTGTACATATTCTGGATGGAAGAATCCCACATTGCCTATTGCTTGAAATCTTTACAAACAAAGGAATCGGTACAGCAATTTTAAATCAGAAAGAAAGCAGGTATTATGATGGTGAACAGTAAAATACAGGCGGCAGAAGAGAACCTGATCCATGTATACAATCGATTTCCGATTGCACTGGATCACGGAGAAGGAATGTATCTGTATGATACAGAAGGAAAAGAGTATCTTGACTTTGCAGCAGGATTTGCTGTGTCTGGACTTGGATATGATAATAAAGAACTGAATCAGGCATTAAAAGACCAGATTGACAAGTTATACCATACATCAAATCTTTATTTCCACGAGAGCTGTGGAGAGGCGGCAAAAGAATTAAACCGCATTTGCGGAATGGACAGAGTTTTCTTTACAAACAGTGGCGGAGAGGCAAATGAAGGTGCTCTGAAAGCGGCAAGAAGATATGCTTACACAAAGAAGACAGGAAGATATGAATTTATCGCGATGCAGAATTCTTTCCATGGAAGAAGCTTCGGAGCAGTTTCTGTGACAGGACATGATTCTTATCGTGAACCGTTTGAGCCGGTTGTTCCAGGTGTAAGATTTGCAGAGTTTAATGATCTTGACAGTGTGAAAGCACTGGTAAATGATAAGACTTGTGCAATTATTTTGGAACCGCTGCAGGGCGAAGGCGGAATCAATCTTGCAACACAGGAATTTATGGAAGGAATCCGTAAGATCTGTGATGAAAATGGAATCCTGATGATCTGTGATGAAGTGCAGTGCGGAATGGGAAGAACCGGAAATATGTTTGCATGGCAGGGATTTGGTGTAAAACCGGATATTCTGACTATGGCGAAAGCAATCGGAAACGGAATTCCGGTCGGTGCATTTGCAATGACAGAAGAAGTGGCAAAATATTCTCTGCAGCCGGGAGATCACGGCGCAACTTATGGAGGAAATCCACTGGCATGTACAGCTGTTAAGACAGTGATCGAGATTTTTGAACGTGAAGATATTGTAGGACATGTAAATCAGGTTGCTCCATATCTGACAAAAAAACTGGATGAGCTTGTGGATGAGCTGGACTGTGTTGTCAAAAGAAAAGGAAAAGGTCTGATGCAGGGAATAGAGATTACAAAACCTCTTGCAGAAGTAAATAAAAAGACAATTGAAGAAGGACTTTTAATCATTCAGGCGCAAGGAAATGTCATCCGATTTGTTCCACCGCTGATCGTAGAAGAAAAGCATATTGATGAGATGATCGAAAAACTGAAACGTGCACTTGCATAAGAAATCTTATACATAAAAAAGCCGGCATTTGCTTATACTATTTCTATAGGGAGGTATAAGCTTATGGCCGGTTTTTTGATTGCACTGCTATCAGGTGCGCTGATGAGTGTACAGGGAGTGTTCAACACGCAGGTGACAAAGACGACAGGAGTATGGGTAAGCAATGGGTGGGTACAACTTTCAGCATTTCTTTTGTGTCTGTTTGTCTGGCTGGCAACAGGAAGAGACTCTGTTACAGCACTTATGGAAGTCCAGCCGCGTTATATGTTGCTGGGAGGTGTGATCGGAGCAGGAATCACATGGACTGTGATTAAAAGTGTGGATGCTCTAGGACCTGCAAGGTCAGCACTTTTCATTGTTGTTTCCCAGTTGGCGGTTGCTTATCTGATCTCATTATCCGGAATGTTCGGAATGGAAAAAGAACCATTTTCATGGAGAAAACTGATTGGATTGCTGATCGCAGCCGGTGGAATTGTTCTTTTCCAATGGGAATAGACAGTTTTGCGGGTATTGTAATAAGTCTGTAACAAAGCGTTAAATTATCTATTGTATTTTTGAGAAAAATTCGTTACAATATTTATGTCCGGTTTTAAGGGGAAGTCTGACTGTCTGAGAACAGTGAGGTAATAAGATGAAGAACGGATGGAAGAAATTATGCAGATGCCGTAAAGGGCAGATGGCAAAAGGGATTGTATTGACGTTAGCTTTGAGTTTTTTGACCATGGGATTGTGTGGTTGTGCAGAGAAGCATGACGCAGCGGAAGAACTTGAAGAGTTCACACTGGAGGGAGAATCTGATGTAGAGAAGAATTCCTCAAATTCCAAAACAGAGTCAGAAAAAGGATCTCAGGGTGGCACAGATGCAGAAGAAGGACTGCCGGAGACGTTATATGTTCATGTATGTGGAGCTGTGAATGCTCCGGGGGTGTACGAACTGAGGACAGATGCACGGATTTACGAAGCATTGGAAGCGGCCGGTGGAATGACAGAAGATGCTGCTGCAGATTGGATCAATCAGGCAGAAGCTTTGAGTGATGGAGAGCGAATCTATGTGCCAACGCAGGAAGAAGCAGAGGAGTCAGCACAATCTGTTTCCGGTCAGTGGGCAGATCCGAATGGAAATGCAGGTGGATCAGTCAGTGATAAAATTAATATAAATACAGCCACAAAAGAAGAATTAATGACCTTGAGTGGAATCGGAGCATCAAAGGCAGAGAGTATTCTGAAGTACAGGCAGGAGCATGGAAACTTTCAGAGTATAGAGGATCTCAAGAAGATCGAGGGAATCAAGGATGGCGTATTTAATAAGATAAAAGACGATATTACGGTATAGGAGCAGGCAGAAGAACGGCCAGAAAGAGGAGTATGAGCAAGAAGATATTAGTTGTTGATGATGAAAAATTAATCGTAAAGGGGATCCGGTTCAGTCTGGAACAGGAAGGAATGGAAGTGGATTGCGCTTATGATGGAGAAGAAGCATTAGAATATGCGAGAAGATGTGAGTATGATCTTGTACTTCTTGATGTCATGCTTCCGAAACTGGATGGTTTCCAGGTATGTCAGCAGATTCGTGAATTTTCAGATATGCCGATTGTTATGTTGACTGCCAAGAGTGAGGATATGGATAAGATCCTTGGTCTGGAATATGGTGCGGATGATTATATCACAAAGCCGTTCAATATTCTTGAAGTGAAGGCAAGAATCAAGGCAATCATGCGCAGAACAGCGAAACGCAAGGAAGAGCCGGCCGGCAGTCCGGTGCTTGTGAAAGGGAATATGAAGATTGATTGCGAAGGACGCCGTGTTTTCATCGGGGAACGTGAGATCAATCTTACAGCGAAGGAATTTGATGTGCTTGAGCTTCTGGCGATGAATCCGAATAAGGTTTACAGCAGAGAGAATCTGCTGAATCTGATCTGGGGATATGATTATCCGGGTGATGCAAGAACTGTAGATGTACATATCCGTCGTTTACGAGAGAAGATAGAACAGAATCCAAGTGAACCAAAATACGTACATACGAAGTGGGGAGTGGGTTATTATTTCCAGGGGTAAGAATACATTTTCATTTAAGAAAAAGATCTTTAACAATCTTAGATTCCGAATTTTTATTATAGTGCTTCTTGCCGGGCTTGTGCCCAGCGTAGTAGCACTATTTGGAATCGTAAAAGTCTATGAGTCACGTGCTGTGTCACTTCGAACAGCAGAAATTCAGAATCAATGTACAATTTTAACGAATCAGATCAGTGCGAGCCACTATTTTGAGGACACTTCACAAGAGGTGGTCAATGACAGTCTGAATCAGCTGACTAACATTTATAACGGAAGAGTTATGGTAATTGATGATCAGCTGAGGGTAGTCAAGGATACTTACAGTCTGGATGAGGGAAAGCTGGATGTATCTGAAAGTGTAGTGCGCTGTATGAAGGGGACGAGCACGAATAATTATGATAAGAAGAATCATTATATCGAGGTGACTGCACCGATTGCAATACCCGGAGAGGATCAGATTCGCGGTGTAATGCTGGCAAGTGTTTCAACTGATAGTATTGAGGATTCTCTGGATGTATTATATACACAGGGGAGCGTGATTATTGGTCTTGTGATGATTTTTCTGACGATTGTTGCAGTGTTTGCAGCAGATTGTGTAGTACGTCCGCTGCATCAGATTGCAGCTACGATCGAGAATGTAAGTGCAGGGTATAGCGACGATGTTTTGCATGTGGATACATTTACAGAAACGAAAAGTATCAGCGAAGCAATTAATAAGATGATGGGAAGGCTGAAGCTTTTGGATGATTCCAGGGAAGAATTTGTATCCAATGTATCTCACGAACTGAAGACCCCGATGACATCGATGAAAGTACTGGCCGATTCACTTCTGGAGCAGGAGAACCTTCCGGTTGAGATGTATCAGGAATTCATGGGTGATATTGCAAAAGAGATTGACCGTGAGAATAAGATCATTACAGATCTTTTGTCACTTGTGAAGATGGACAAGAAGGGTCAGACGCTGAATATTGAATCCGTTAATATTAATGAACTTCTGGAACAGATTTTGAAGAGATTAAAACCAATTGCAGAGAAAAAGAATGTGGAGATCGTAATGGAGAGCTTTCGTCCGGTTACGGCGGAGATTGATGAGACAAAGCTGTCACTTGCGATTTCCAATCTGGTAGAAAATGCAGTAAAGTATAATCATGATAATGGATGGGTTCATGTATCATTGAATGCAGACCACAAATTTTTCTATGTAAAAGTAGAAGATTCAGGAATTGGAATTCCGAAAGAGGATCAGGCGCATGTTTTTGAACGTTTCTTCCGTGTGGATAAATCTCATTCCAGAGAGATCGGAGGAACAGGACTTGGACTTGCAATTGCGCGAAATGCTGTGATTGCACATAGAGGTGCGATTAAAGTATATAGTGAAGAAGGCGAAGGAACAACATTTACTGTGAGAATTCCACTGATCTATACAGCTTCTTAGGAGAAAAGTTATGAAAAAAAGAAAAGGAATCGCAGTGTTGCTTATTCTGATTCTTTCTCTCGCAGTAACTGCGTGTGGGGATCGTTATGGAGTAAAGGAAGGCGAATCTTACATTTACTGTATGAATACAGACAAGACAGGACTTGTAAAGGTTGCAGCTAAGATCAGCGGCAATTCTGCGATAAAAAAGGCGGAATCTGTAATCGATGAGATGAAGAAACCAACGAATGAAATTGAATATACCCAGGCAATTCCGGAACAGGTGAAATTGCTCGACTGTGCTTTAAAGGGCAGTATCCTTGAGATTAATTTCAGCGAAGAATATTATGAAGTGAAATCCTTAGATGAGAAACTGATGCGGGCAGCAATTGTGCAGTCACTGCTTCAGATTGATGGAATTGATGCAGTATCTGTCCGTGTGGAAGGGGAACCGCTCAAAGATAATGAGGGAAATGATGTTGGCTTAATGAATGAGGATGATATTGTTGATGCAACAGGATCCTCGTTAAGTTCTTATCAAACGGATACACTGACATTGTATTTTGCAGATCAGAATGGATCCAAACTGGTCAAGCAAGAGGTTGATGTTCATTACAGCAGTAATGTCTTGAAAGAAAAGCTGATTGTAGAAAAGCTGATGCAAGGTCCATCTGAGGAGGGGGCATATCCAACGATCAATCCGGCGGCTAATCTGTTGAGTGTAACGACAAAGGATGGAATCTGTTATGTGAATTTTGACAGCACATTTCTGATCAGTGCGTATGATGTACTGCCTGAGATCACGATTTATTCTATTGTAGATTCTCTTGTAGAGGGAGCAGGAGTAAGGCAGGTACAGATTACGATCAATGGTGAATCGAATGCAAAATACATGGAGAAGGTGGACTTGTCACAGCCATTGAATGAAGAGCAGGACTGGATAGCAGCAGATAACAAAGAATGAGAAAACGCCCGCTTTGTATGGTATGTCTTATACTGCTTGCCATACAGCTTGTAAGAGTGAGTTTTTTACAGAATACAAAAGATCAGAAACCGTCCCTTGCAGAAACATTGATTTCAGATGAGAAAGATGTGATTTGCGAGGGCACGGTTTATAAAATTGAAAATAAATCACAATCAACTGCAATTTATCTGAAAGATGCGGTTGTTTCTTGTACAGATCAAAAGAGTAAGAATCAGATAATCAAAGAAAAGAAAATCCTTGTAATAATAAAAAATAATAAATCCGGTAAAAAAATCAGAATGAAAATAGGACAGAAGCTGAATGTGTGGGGGACAAAACAGTCGTTTCATCCGCCAAGGAATCCGGGTAATTTTAACCAAAAAAGTTATTATCAAAAACAGGGAATCCATGTTGGGGTTTTAACAAAGGCAGAACAGGTTGAGATCGTTTTGTCTGAAAAAGACAAGAACTGGATTGTATCACGATGGAATAGCATACGGAATCAGCTGGACCGGCTGAAAAATTACTGGAACTGGAAGATTGTAAGCCAGATGGGAAAAACACATGGCGCGATGCTTTCTGCAATCTTGTTGGGAGAAAAAAGCGGACTTGATCCGGAGATGAAAAAATTGTATCAGAAGAACGGATTAGGACATCTGCTTGCAATTTCGGGATTACACATGTCACTGATCGGAATGTCTGTTTACCGGTTATTAAGAAGAATGGGAAATTCATTTCTGTTTTCCGGAATTGCCGGAGGAGGGGTTCTGTTTTTCTATCTGGTTATGACAGGTCCACAGGTATCCAGTCTTCGTGCACTTCTTATGTTTTTTATCCGCATGGGGGCAGAAATTACCGGGAGAGATGTGGATCAGCCAACAAGCCTGGCGGTTACAGCAGCTATCTTAAGCATATATCAACCGTTGTATCTGCTAGATGCGGCATTTTTACTTTCATTTGGTGCAATCCTTGGGATTTTATTATTGTATCCAATTTTTGAACAGAAAACATGTTTGAAAGCATGGGAAGGATTTAAGATTAGTTTAGCTGTTAATGGAATGCTTCTGGGAATCATGCTGTATTATTATTTTGAGGTGCCGCCGTATGCACTCGTTTTGAATGTTATTTTAATTCCGTTGTTTCCATTTGTTATGTTGACAGGTATAGGTGGAATTTTGTTTTCAGAATTATCGGGAACCGTAGGAAAAATTGGATTCAGAAGCTGTGATCGCCTGTTGTCCTTCTATGATAAATTATGTGAGCTGACATCAGCGCTTCCGGGCAGCAGGATCGTGACCGGACAGCCAGAGTTATGGTGGGTGCTTATTTACTATGGTGTGCTGTTGTTTTTGTGCTTCCTGTTTCATGCAATGAAAAATAAGACAGATAACCGCAGAAAACAGGCGGGATTTTCACTTCTTGTTTGTATTGTCATAGCAGGATCGATCTGCGGATGCGGAATACTCAATAATGATTCAAAAAACCTTCAGGTGACTGTTCTGGATGTTGGACAGGGGGACTGTATTTTTATAAGAGACAAGGAAGGAAAGAAAATGCTGGTGGATGGAGGGAGCAGTGATCTGTCTTCTGTCGGTACTTACCGGATAGAGCCATTTCTATTATCGCAGGGGGTCAGAAAACTGGAGTATGTTTTCGTGACACATGGTGATGCGGACCACATCAATGGAATTCAGGAACTTCTGCAAAATCAGAAACAGGGAGTGGAAATCGATACGCTTGTTCTGCCGCCGGAAGAATATATAGATGAGAAATTACTCCATCTTGCAGAAATAGCGAAAGAAAATGAGACGAGAGTGTTGACAATTTATGCCGGAGAAAAAGTAGGAACGTATTTAAAATGCATCGCTCCGTTGACAACGAGGAAAAACGAGCGTATTCGTGGCAAGGAAGAGGAGATGCCCCGTCTGGAAGCGGGAAATGAAGCATCTGTTGTACTTGAATTGAAGGATGGGGCGTTTCAAATGCTTCTGACAGGAGATCTGGAAGGAAGAGGAGAGGAACAGCTGGTGGAAAGCGGAACGTTGGAAAGCTGTCCAATCTTAAAAGCAGGACATCATGGGTCGAAGAATTCAGGGAGTGAAGACTTCCTTCAGATTGTGAAACCCAGATTAACATTGATCTCAGCGGGGATAGAGAACCGCTATGGACATCCACATGCGGAGACGCTGGAACGCCTGAGGGGAATCGGAAGTGAAGTATTATCCACGCAGGAATGTGGCGCAATTACACTAAAGAGTGATGGACGAAAAATAAAGGTTCACAAGTATTTATAAAATTATGGAAATAGGAACAGGCGAACAGGAACAGGTGATAAAAAGGCTCTTGTCAAAGTATTGGTTATTCATTTATAATAGAATAGTTATGAAGACCTTAAATGAAGATTTAAAATCAGGACAATTTAAGCAGGTATATCTTCTCTGCGGAGAAGAAGGATATCTGAAGAAACAGTATAAGAACCGTTTTGTGAAGGCAATGCTTCCGGAAGGCGATACGATGAACTATTCGTATTATGAAGGGAAGAATACGCCAGTGAAAGAAGCAATCGATCTTGCAGAGACCTTACCTTTCTTTGCAGAGCGCAGACTGATCGTATTTGAGAATACGGGATTTTTTAAAACTGCGGCAGGGGCAGATCTGGCGGATTATATCAAGGATATGCCAGAGACAACCTGTTTTATCTTTGTGGAAGAAGAGATTGATAAGAGAAACAGGCTCTACAAAGCAGTGAAAGCGAAAGGATATATTGCAGAGCTGTCCACGCAGGATGCAGGAACACTGAAACGCTGGGTTGCAGGTCTGGTCCGAAAAGAGCAGAAGCAGATTTCAGAGTCTGTGATAGTTTATTTTCTGGATAAAGTTGGAACAGACATGGAAAATATCCAGGGAGAGCTGGAGAAAGTATTCTGTTATGCACTGGAGAGAAATACGATCACGAAGGAAGATATTGATGCCGTCTGTGTGACGCAGATCACGAATCATATTTTTGAGATGGTAGATGCAGTTGCAGCCGGAAATCAGCAGAAAGCACTGGATCTGTATTATGAACTGCTGGCTTTAAAAGAACCGCCGATGCGTATTCTTTTTCTGCTGGTACGTCAGTACAGGATGCTTTTCCATGTCAAGGCACTTGCGAACCAGGGATATGGAAGAAAAGAGATTGCGTCTAAAGCAGGATTACATCCATTTGTGGCAGGAAAGAATATGGAACAGGCGAAGCGGTTTAAGATGGGACAGCTGCGCCGTGTGATGGAAGAAGGGGCACAGCTGGAGCAGGATGTAAAGACAGGATTGCTGACAGACAATCTTGCGGTAGAACTTTTTATTGTAAAACAGTCAGAAAGATAGATGGAGGAAGAAGTATTGTCAACAATTGATCAGAGTCATATTAGAAATTTTTGCATTATAGCACATATCGATCACGGTAAGTCTACACTGGCGGATCGTATCATTGAGCAGACAGGACTTTTGACTAGCAGAGAAATGCAGTCACAGGTTCTCGATAACATGGATCTGGAGAGAGAGCGTGGAATCACGATCAAAGCACAGGCAGTCCGTACTGTATATCAGGCAGATGACGGAGAAGAGTATATTTTCAACTTGATCGATACACCTGGACACGTCGATTTCAACTATGAGGTATCCCGAAGCCTGGCAGCCTGCGACGGAGCGATTCTTGTTGTTGATGCGGCACAGGGAGTTGAGGCACAGACACTTGCGAATGTATATCTGGCACTCGATCATGATCTGGACGTTATGCCGGTTATCAACAAGATCGATCTTCCAAGCGCAGAGCCGGAGCGTGTAAAAGAAGAGATAGAAGATGTGATTGGAATCGATGCGGAGAATGCACCACTGATTTCTGCTAAGACAGGACTGAATGTACATGAAGTTCTCGAGCAGATCGTACAGCAGATTCCGTCACCGGTCGGAGATCCGGATGCACCGCTTCAGGCACTGATCTTTGATTCCAAGTACGATTCTTACAAGGGAGTTATTGTATTCTGCCGTATCAAGGAAGGTACTGTCAAAAAAGGTACACCGATGCTTATGATGGCAACAGGTGCGAAAGCAGAAGTTGTAGAAGTTGGAACTTTTGGAGCGGGACAGTTCATTCCATGTGACGCACTCGAAGCGGGAATGGTAGGATATATCACAGCCAGTCTTAAGAATGTAAAGGATACCCGTGTCGGAGATACGATCACGAATGCAGAGAATCCTTGTGCAGAACCACTTCCGGGATATAAGAAAGTAAATCCGATGGTATACTGTGGACTTTATCCGGCAGACGGAGCAAAGTATCCGGACTTGAGAGATGCACTTGAGAAGTTGCAGCTTAATGATGCGGCACTTCAGTTTGAGGCAGAGACATCCGTGGCACTTGGATTTGGTTTCCGCTGTGGATTCTTAGGACTGCTTCATCTGGAGATTATTCAGGAACGTCTGGAAAGAGAGTACAACCTTGATCTTGTTACAACAGCACCGAGTGTTATTTACAAGATCCATAAGACAAACGGTGATGTGATTGACCTGACGAACCCGACAAACATGCCGGATCCTGCAGAGATTGAATATATGGAAGAGCCTATGGTAAAGGCTGAGATCATGGTGACATCCGAGTACATCGGAGCAATCATGGATCTGTGTCAGGAACGCCGTGGAATCTATCAGGGAATGGAATATATCGAAGAGACAAGAGCCGTGTTGACATATCATCTGCCGCTCAATGAGATTATTTACGATTTCTTTGATGCATTGAAATCAAGATCCAGAGGATACGCATCTTTTGATTATGAGATGCTTGGTTATGTACGTTCCGAGCTTGTCAAACTTGACATTCTGATCAACAAAGAAGAAGTGGATGCTCTTTCCTTTATTGTATTCGAAGGAAGCGCTTATGAGCGTGGAAGAAAGATGTGTGAGAAGCTGAAAGAAGAGATTCCAAGACAGCTTTTCGAGATTCCGATCCAGGCAGCAGTCGGAAGTAAGATTATTGCGAGAGAGACAGTTAAGGCAATGCGTAAGGACGTTCTTGCGAAATGTTACGGCGGTGACATTTCACGTAAGAAGAAACTGCTTGAAAAACAGAAAGAAGGAAAGAAGAGAATGCGTCAGGTTGGAAACGTAGAGATTCCACAGAGTGCATTCATGAGTGTCCTGAAGTTGGATGAGAACTAGATAAAAGAAGGAAGGAAAAGATACTGTTTTTATCAGACAGTATCTTTCTGTATTTAAAGATGAAAAAGAGAAATTTAGAATTATATCTCCATATTCCGTTCTGTGTAAGAAAATGTAATTATTGTGATTTTTTCTCAGCAAGTGGGACACCGAAAGAACAGGCGGATTATGTCAGTGCTATGGTTCAGGAGATTCAGAGTTATCAGGAATTATCTGGAGAGTATGAAGTTCATACGATTTTCCTGGGGGGCGGAACACCGTCTCTTCTGACACCGGAACAGATAGAACAGATTTTTAATGCAATTTATCATACATTTTCAGTAAATGAGAATGCAGAGATCACAATGGAAATGAATCCGGGAACCGTTGCTATTGAAAAGCTTTGTGCTATGAAAGCAGCAGGCGTAAACAGGTTGAGTATCGGACTTCAGTCCGCACAGAACGAAGAACTGAAGATGCTTGGAAGGATCCATACCTATGAGGAATTCCTTGAGACATGGAAACTGACAGAACAGGCAGGTTTCAAAAACAGAAATATCGATCTTATGTCTGCGCTTCCGGGACAGACGATGGAAAGCTATGAAGATACACTTTCAAAAGTTCTGGCACTTGAGCCGGAACATATATCCGCATATAGTTTGATATTGGAAGAAGGAACAGTATTCTACGACTGGTATGAAAAAGGGAAATTAGACCGCGGTGCATGGAAACTTCCGTCAGAGGAAGAAGAGTATGCGATGGGAGAATTGACAATACAAAGACTTGCAGAAGCAGGAATGCATCGATATGAGATATCCAATTATGCAAAGTCGGGAAAAGAATGCAGGCATAATCTCGGCTACTGGGACAGAGTGGAGTACCTTGGGATTGGGGCAGGTTCCTCATCACTGATCAAAGGGGAACGGTTTGACCATATCCGTGATCGGAAAGCATATATTGAAAAGATTAGAAATGGCGAGCCGATTCTTATTGACAGAGAAATCCTTTCTGTGGAATCACAGATGGAAGAATTCATGTATCTGGGGCTTCGCAAAATAGAGGGAGTTTCGAGAACAGATTTCCAGAATTATTTTGGAAAGAATGTGGATGATGTCTATGGGGAAATTCTTGATAAATTAGAAGAAGAACAATTGCTGGAATTTAGTGGAGATCGAATCCGACTGACGCATCGGGGGGTGGATGTCAGCAACTGTGTGCTGGCGGAGTTCTTATTTTAAAGGCAGAAAACTAAAATTGTGCAAATTCCACCAAAAACAGTCATGAATTTTGTTGATTAATTTGATTGACTATGAATGAGTTTGAACGTATAATACAAACATAAAGAAAAACAAGCAGTCAGAAATGAAAGCAGGTTATCGAGACTGACCGAGTTTGACTGAATAAAGCTTGCAAATAAACTGCGGCAGCAGTTTGAAGTGACTGGATTGAGAGAAGGAGGAGTAAAATGATTTACACAGTAACATTTAATCCGTCATTGGATTACATTGTCTCTGTTGAGGACTTTAAGCTTGGACTTACGAATCGAACGAGTTCGGAGCTGATCCTTCCTGGTGGAAAGGGCATCAATGTTTCTACAGTGCTTGGTAATCTTGGCATCGAGAATACTGCACTTGGATTTTTAGCCGGATTTACCGGAAAAGAGATTGAAAGAAGACTCAAAGAGATGGGAGTTGCATCTGATTTTATTGAGATCAATGAAGGTGTATCTCGAATCAACCTGAAGTTAAAATCTATCGATGGAACAGAGATTAACGGAAGCGGTCCGGTGATCTCAGCGGAAGATGTAGAGAAGCTGATGGAGAAGCTTGACAAACTTGGAGAAGGTGATGTCTTATTCCTGGCAGGAAGTATTCCATCATCTATGCCGGATGATATGTACCAGAAGATTATGACGAAGCTTGACGGTAAAGGCGTCATGATCGTTGTAGACGCAACGAGAGATCTTCTGTTGAACGTTCTTGAATATCATCCATTTTTAATCAAACCGAACAACCACGAACTTGGAGAGATTTTTGATGTGGAGCTTCTGACAAGAGAATCTGTTGTACCATATGCAAAGAAACTGCAGGAAAAAGGAGCAAGAAATGTTCTTGTATCCATGGCAGGAGAAGGTGCCGTTCTTGTAGCAGAAGATGGAAGTGTTTATGACACTCCGGCGCCGAAAGGGGAATTAAAAAACGGTGTTGGAGCAGGAGACTCTATGGTAGCCGGATTTATGGCAGGCTGGATGGAGAAACATGAATACAGACATGCATTCCATATGGGAGTTGCATCAGGAAGTGCAAGTGCATTTTCAGAGAATCTGGCAACAAAAGAGGAGATTGCCGGAGTATATCAACAGGTTGTAAAGGAGGAGCGATAGGATGAGAATTACAGATTTGCTCGATAAAAGAAGCATTGCCTTTGACAAGAATCCGGCGAATAAGCAGGAAACTTTGGATATGGCCGTGGATTTGATGTGTGCAAGTGGTAAGATCAATGACACGGAAGCCTACAGAAAACAGGTTTACTTAAGAGAAGAGGAAAGTACAACAGGAATTGGTGAGGGAATTGCCATTCCGCATGGAAAAGGTGATTGCGTAAGCAAGCCGGGACTTGCAGCAATGGTCATTAAAAATGGTGTTGATTTCGATTCTCTGGATGGAGAACCGGTAACACTGCTATTCCTGATCGCAGCACCAAATACAGAGGATAACGTTCATCTGGAAGTACTTAGTAAATTATCAATGATGCTGATGGATGAGCAGTTTACAGAAGCTTTGAGAAATGCAACATCTGCGGAGGAATTCCTTTCTATTATTGATAAAGCAGATGATGAGAGAGCTGACATTGATGAGCAACTGGCAGATACAGGAAATGCAGAGAGCGATTTTAAGATCCTTGCAGTAACAGCATGTCCGACAGGTATCGCACATACATATATGGCAGCGGAAGGAATCGAGAAAGCAGCAAAAGCTGCCGACTGTTTCGTGAAAATCGAGACAAGAGGAAGCGGCGGAGCGAAAAATGTGCTGACAGACCAGGAAATTGCTGATGCGGATTGTATTATCGTTGCAGCAGACACACAGGTTCCGATGGACCGTTTTGACGGAAAGAAAGTAATCATCTGTCAGGTGTCAGACGGAATCAGCAAGGCAGATGAGCTGGTGGCACAGGCAAAATCAGGAAATGTTCCGGTTTTCCATGGAAATAATCCGGCAGCAGCCTCTTCTTCTACAGGAAAGAAAAGCGGCGGTGTCGGACATCAGATCTACATGCAGCTGATGAACGGTGTTTCTCATATGCTTCCACTCGTTGTTGGTGGTGGTATACTGATTGCAATCGCATTTTTGATCGACGGAATATGTGTAGATCTGAATGCACTTCCGGCTGATCAGAGAGCAAACTTTGGTATGATCACTCCGGTAGCAGCAGTATTTAAACAAATCGGTGGAACTGCATTTGGATTCATGCTTCCGGTACTTGCAGGATTTATCGCAATGGCAATCGGTGACCGACCGGCGCTTGCAGTTGGTCTTGTAGGCGGTATGATGGCAGCAAGCGGAAAATCCGGATTCCTCGGAGCTCTTGTAGCCGGATTCCTTGCAGGATATATCATTGTACTTCTTCGTAAAGTATGCGATAAGCTTCCGGATGCACTGGAAAAAATCGCGCCGGTACTTATTTATCCATTGATCGGAGTTCTTCTGATCGGACTTGCTATGATGTTTGTAATCGAGCCAATCATGGGTGGAATCAACACAGGCCTGAATAATGCATTGACAGGCATGGGAGATTCAAGTAAAGTAGTATTAGGACTGGTTCTTGGAGGAATGATGTCCATCGATATGGGTGGTCCGTTCAACAAGGCAGCTTATGTGTTCGGTACAGCATCAATCGCAGCTGGTAATTATGATATTATGGCAGCAGTTATGGTTGCAGGAATGGTTCCACCATGTGCCATCGCCCTTTCCACACTGTTGTTTAAGGATAAGTTTACAAAAGAAGAAAGAGATGCAGGCCCGACAAACTTTATCATGGGTCTTGCATTTATCACAGAAGGAGCAATTCCATTTGCAGCATCTGATCCGCTGCATGTACTACCATCTTGTATCATCGGTTCAGCAATTGCCGGTGGAATGTCAATGTTGTTTGGATGTACACTGATGGCACCACATGGTGGAATCTTCGTATTCCCGGTTGTTGGAAATGCAGTAATGTATCTTGTTTCCCTAGTAGTAGGAACAGTCATCTCCGCAGTACTGCTTGGACTCCTTAAGAAGAAAGTAGCATAAAGCAATCACCATTTGGATGAAATGCCGAATAAAATAATCTGTCAAAACCAATAAAAAGAATATAAGAATCAGGACCTGAAGTCGTGGATCTGGAAGCGGATGCTTGAGATTCATGGCTTCAGGTTCTTTTTTAAAAGGAGAGACTAAGATGCTTACAGAACAAAGATATCAGATTATATTGGATTTGCTGAAAGAGAAGAAAAGTGTCACAGCGACAGAATTGAAAGAAATCTTAGATACATCAGAGTCTACGGTAAGAAGAGATATTACTGCACTTCATAAAGCCGGAAAGCTCATCAAGGTATTTGGCGGTGCAGTTGCGTTAGAAGATGGAGACACTGTCTCGGCTTACGAACCGACAGTTGAGCAAAAGAGCGAACTCTATGTGGAAGAAAAAAGAAAAATCGCGCAATATGCGGCAGGATTGATCGAGGATGAAGATTTCATATATCTTGATGCCGGAACAACGACAGGTTATATGATTGATGCTCTTGGGCATACCAATGCAGTCTTTGTGACCAATGCTGTTTCACATGCGCAGAGACTGGCAACGAAGGGAATCAAAGTGTTTCTGATTGGCGGAGAACTCAAGAGTTCTACAGAAGCAGTGATCGGTGCTCAGGCAATGAAGAATCTGCAGGAGTATCATTTTACGAAAGGCTTCTTTGGAGCAAATGGAATCACAAAAGCAGAAGGATTCACAACACCAGATGCGAATGAAGCCCTGGTGAAACAAACAGCGATTGAGAGATGTAAGAATCGATATATTCTTGCAGATCATTCGAAATTCGGATGTATCAGTTCTGTGACATTTTCTGCTTTTGTGAATGCAAAGATTCTGACAGATGGCTGCCCGGCAGAGTATCAGGAGCTGGATTGTGTGATAGGGGTGGAAGAAAGAAATTTGATTTAACTTTGTTTCTTAGCGTGCTTGTTAGTTGTATAGATAACAAGCACGCTTTTTCAATTGTCCGGATACAGACAGTTTATGTTGTCAACATCCTTCTTGCCTCTTCACGGATGTATTACAGCTACAGACAGTGTTCTCCAGAAAATGTTAGAAGTAGGAACAAAAGCACCAGATTTTGAATTACCGGATCAGAATGGAGAATTACATAAATTAAGCGAATATCTTGGAAAGAAAGTAATCCTATATTTTTATCCAAGGGATAATACACCTGGATGTACAAAGCAGGCTTGTGGATTTTCAGATAGATACCCACAGTTTGTTGAGAAAGGTGCGGTTGTACTTGGCGTAAGCAAGGATTCAGTTGCATCACATAAGAAATTTGAGGAAAAACATGGACTGGCATTTACGCTTTTATCAGATACAGAGCGCAAGGTTATTGAATCATATGATGTATGGAAGGAAAAGAAAAACTACGGAAAAGTATCCATGGGTGTGGTCAGAACAACATACCTTATTGATGAACATGGGATAATAGTAAAAGCTAATGATAAAGTAAAAGCAGCTGATGATCCTGAAAAAATGCTGCTGGAACTAAGCTGATGAAGATTATATTATCACCCGCTAAAAAAATGAAAACAGACACTGATAGCATAGGTATATTATCATGTCCGGTATTCATGGAAAAAACAGAAGAGATACTTAGCTGGCTGAAAGGAAGAACCGAAGAAGAACTTCAAAAAATGTGGAAGTGCAATGACAATATTGCGGCACAGAACATAGAGAGAATTAATTCTATGAATCTGTATAAACAACTTACACCTGCTGTTTTAGCTTACGAGGGCATTGCCTATCAGTATATGGCTCCTGTAGTTTTTGAAGATGCTCATTTTGATTATGTGCAGGAACATTTGAGAATAATGTCAGCGTTTTATGGGGTATTAAAACCGATGGATGGTATTACACCATATCGACTCGAAATGCAGGCAAAGGCTGCAATAGGGCATTATAAAAATTTGTATGAGTTCTGGGGTGAGATGCTTTACAGGGAAGTAATGGATGACAGCGGAATTATCATTAATCTGGCTTCAAAGGAATACTCTAAATGTATTGAAAAATATCTGACTCCAACAGACAGATATATTACTATTACTTTTTGCGAAAAGTCTGGTGATAAGCTTATCACAAAAGGCACATATGCTAAGATGGCTCGTGGTGAAATGGTAAGATATATGGCAGAGAATCATATAGAAAAACCAGATGATATCAGAAATTTTAACAGACTTGGTTATGTATTCAGAGGCGAAATTTCGTCAGGTAATGAATACATATTTGAAAGAATTGTAGAATAACAAAAGGAAGGGATGATTGCATGAATAAGAAAAAATCAAATTCAAAAAAGGCAGTTATGATAGGCTGCGGATTCGTAGGCTCAGCATCTGTATTTGCGCTTATGCAGAGTGGATTATTCACTGAAATTGCCTTGATAGATGCGGATAAGAATAAGGCAGAGGGAGAGGCTATGGATATCAGTCATGGAATACCATTTGCCAGCCCTATGAAAATATATGCTGGTGATTATGATGATGTGGCAGATGCTGCGATTGTAATTATATCAGCAGGTGCAGGGCAAAAGCCAGGAGAAACAAGACTTGATCTGGTAAATAAGAATGTGGCAATATTTAAGTCCATTATTCCGGAAATTGCCAAAAGAGATTTTGGAGGAATCCTTCTGGTTGTAGCAAATCCTGTGGATATTCTGACACAGGTTGCAATCAAACTGTCAGGACTTCCGGAGGAGAGAGTTATCGGCTCAGGAACAGTTCTTGACAGTGCAAGACTTAGAAGCAAGCTTGGACAGCATTTATCAGTGGATAGCCGAAGCGTGCATGCATTTATAGTAGGAGAGCATGGAGACAGTGAAGTTGTGGCATGGTCATCTGCTAATGTATCCGGTGTTCCGCTTAGTGACATGTGTGAGATGAGAGGACATTATAACCATAAGGAAAATACGAAGGAAATCGCAGATGCTGTCAAAAACAGTGCCTATGAGATTATTAATAAGAAGCATGCGACATATTATGGAATTGCAATGTCAGTAAAACGTATCTGTGAAGTAATTATGCGTGACGAAAAATCAATACTTCCTGTATCGCACATGATACATGGAGTATATGAGATTGATGATGTTGTATTAAGTATGCCTGTCATTGTTGGTGCAGACGGAATTGAATCTGATATACCGATTAATCTTAGTGGAGAAGAAGCATTGAAGCTAAAAGAATCAGCAGACGCATTAAAGAATATAATTGACACATTAGAGCTGTAAATAGAAAGGGTATAGTTATTTAATTCCCATTTTCACCTTGGGGAAATATTACGAGGAAGATGGGAGAATTGTGCTTCCTTTAGCAGTTCAAGTTCATCATGCGGTATGTGATGGATTTCATATCTGCCGGTTTGTCAATGAACTGCAAGAATTACGCAATTCGTGTTAAATTTTCAAGGTACAAATAAAATCATATATTAATTAACGTGTCTTTTGACACCCTAATCCTATTATACAAAAAAGCTTCGGGCTTTCGCCCAAAGCTTTTTCATTCGTTACTTTGCTTTTAATATGATCTCATTTTCATTCACCAGACCAAGCTTTTCCTTCGCAATCTCTTCCACATACTCGTCAGTTCCAACGTATGCTTCCATATCGTCTATCTCCTGTGATCTGGCTTTCTCTTCATCTATCTGTTTCTTAAGCTCCGTCTCCTGAGCCAAATAACTTTTCTCCTTCGCCCGAAGAGAAATTCCACCGACCACTACAAGTGCTGTCATCAAAAAAATTACACCTGTAATTACAAGCACACTCAACTTGTGTTGATTTGTCCGCCTCCTGGACCTTCTCTTACGGCTATTACGCCTCGTATCTTTCATATTAATACTCACCCTTGTCTTCGGTTCCCACACCGATTTATACTTTTTTATAATAATAACTTTTTCCCTGAAATTTATCAAGTTTTACGGGTGTAGATTTTTTTACACACTTTTTTAACTTTATGCAAAAGCCATGACATCAAGCACGCTCCAACTACAACACCTAGTATATAATACCAGCGCACACTACCACTACTAGTGTGGTAAATTTGCACAAACAGATACATTTCCACAAAAATCCAGTAAAACAAGTCCTCTATTCCGACTGCGAGAAACGAATGTTTCACAATATCCCGGAAGCATTCCAGGCATCTGTATGTTCCTCTTAAAAATAATCCAGATGAAAATGCAGTCAGAAAAATTAATAATTCTTTTTCAATCCCAATCATTGACTTTCCTGCAACTTTCCGCACACATTAACGAAACAAACGTGCAAAGAAATTCTCTCCCTGTTTTTGTTCTGCATGCACATCCGAATAAGCAATACTGTCAATATTTCCGGACAGATCCACTTCTCCTTTTTCCAGACTCAGCCGGTTTACATGAAGGTCCGTCCCCTTCACCATCAACATTCCCTGCTCCGTTTCCAGTAGAACTTCATTCAAATCAAAAGATAATACATCCTTCACACCCGTCACCAGACTTGCGGTCCGGTTATTCAAAACCAGTTTATGCCCCCGCATAGCTGGTTTTGATACATTTCTCTCATCCATGCACATCACAACCTTTCTTAGTAATCATATGAAAGGTACCCTGCATTTATTACAGATATTTGAACAAGTCTTTCGCCTCTTCCTTCTTCGTCGTCTCCTGAATATACAGGACTTCAACTTTCACAGTTCTTGTACCAAACTGAATTTCAATAATATCTCCGACTTTAACCTTGACCGAAGCCTTCGCAACACTACCATTGACCAGCACTCGCCCAGCATCACAAGCTTCATTTGCAACCGTTCTGCGCTTGATTAAACGCGACACCTTCAAAAATTTATCTAATCTCATAATATTTCTCCATTTTCTTCCAATTGGGGACGGGGTTTTTTCAAAAAAACCCCGTCCCCAATTAAATTGTATGCTTCTTACACACAATTTCCATATACCAAAAAGAACGAGGAGCCAACAACTCCCCGCCCGTACACTTATCTAGAACTAATCCATTACTCGTTAACAGCGTCTTTTAATGCTTTACCAGCTTTGAACTTTGGTGCTTTGCAAGCTTCAATCTTCATTGTCTCCCCTGTAGACGGATTTCTTCCCTCTCTTGCAGCTCTCTCGCTTGTCTCGAATGTTCCGAATCCAACTAACTGAATCTTATGACCTTTCTTAAGTTCTTCTGTAACTACATCAACAAAAGCTTTTAAAGCTTTTTCAGAATCTTTCTTAGAAATCTCTGCTTTGTCAGCAATAGCTGCTACTAATTCTGTTTTGTTCATGGATAATTTCCTCCTCCTGTTTATCTAGGCACCCTGCCTCTAGATATTGTTATACCTGTTTTCCCTATATTTGTCAAGGATATTTACCCTTTTTACTGCGTATTTATAGGCTTTTTAGGCATTTTTAAGATTTAAATCCGAGCATCAAAAAAGTGATTTAAAAAATGTTCTTTTTCCTTCATTTGTCTGACTGCCATCTGCATTTTTTCAACATTTTTTATTGATATCCATGCTTTATTTGAATGATAATATGAATTTGCAACTTTAAAAAATTTTTCTGGATACATCAATCTATTTTTCAAATACTCCAATTCATTTTTCCCCAACGGTATAATTGCTGAATATGCATTGAGTATTCCATCGCTGATCCATTCTTTGAAACCTTGTTTTTCCATTGCCTTTCTTAAGAAATAATACAAATCCTCTACTTGAACATTCTTTTTAAAATGATCAAAATTCACCGTGTAAACATTTAACTTTCTATGCCCATAATTATCTTTTCCAGAAGTCGCATCAAACAAAATATTGTGGTAATTGTATTCACCATGTACCATATATCCTGCATCAATACTTTGTTGATAAAGCTGTTTATATCCCGAAGCTTTCAGGCTTTTAACCGCTGCGTCTGCCCATGCTTCCATCTGATCAAAATACTCCAGGAACAAATATTCAAACTCCCCTTTCGGAGAAACATTTCTGATGTATGCCCGCACTTTACGTAATTCTCGATTATGTCTTATATACCCCTCCTCCAAATTCTCCGCTTCCGACACATTTTCCATTATTTTTTTTCTCATCAACAAATGTATCTTCGCCAAATTACCTGCTGCCTCAAAAAGTTCTGCCGCTCTTCTTACATCGCATTCCCGTCCCGGCGGCATTCGTCTAAGCATGTAAATACTTCCATCAACCCCCTTTGTTACATAATCTCCTTCCCGGTTTTTCACTGGCATATCTATAGTTTGATAATCATAATCCATAAAATACTCATACAATTCGATAAGCGCAGGAAGCCTCTTTTCAGATACCCCTACCTCTCTCATTAAAAACACACCCTTATCTGTGCTGCATAAAATAGCACCCCTGGTCTTCCGGGTGCTATTTACGGCAATTTCATATTGTTCTAATATATT
>ERZ812616.1145-NODE-1145-length-31262-cov-5.007306_pt1 | contig 31262 bp, 29 predicted proteins | sample MGYA00376249_ERZ812616 | MGnify/ENA primary metagenome ERZ812616 (study PRJEB26924, sample SAMEA4378265) | human gut metagenome | biome: human gut; feature: human-associated habitat; material: faeces | place: China | collected 2013 ...
CATAGGGCTTCGCCCGTCTAAGAAATACCCCCGGCTAGGCCGGGGGATATTTATTCGCTTTTCTCACTTTTTGCCCTTAGCCGAAAATGCCGGAGAGCAGTCCGCCCTTTCCCGCGCGTCCGTCCTTGAGCGTCATCGCCGCGCTGAGGATCTCTGCCGCCTGCGCACGTGTCACGCCCGAGCGCATCTCGTCAGTGGAAAAACGCCCACTCTCGATCACGCTGACGGACTGCAAATTCGCCACCGCCTGTGCGCACCAGGCGTTGTCCGCGTCCTGCACGTCGTAGTCCGAGAGGTCCACGTCCGTCACGCGAAGCAGCCGGTTCAGCACGACCGCGGCCTCATTGAGCGTAATGGCGTCATTCGCGCGAAAGGCAACGCCCTCCGCCGTGCTGACGCCGGACACAACGCCCGCATTCAGTGCGCTCACGGCGTAGCCCTTCGCCCAGGTCGGTATGCTCGCATCGTCGCAGAAGCCAGTCATCTGCACATCCTCCGCGCTCACGTCCATTGCCGCGAGCGCCATCGCGACAAATTCACCACGTGAAAGCGTGCGCTCGGGCTCAAAGAAATAGCTGTCCCCGATCTTCGCGCCCACAAACACACCGTGCTCGGCGAGATCGACCGCCGCCGTATGCGCACGGCTGCCGCCCATATCAGCGTAGCAGACGCCGCTATTTGCCTTTTCGATTGTGATGCTCACCGTCGCGGGCAGCGAGATGTTGCCGTAGGCGTCGATCGCCGTGTAGGTGAAGCTGTCCGTCCCCAGCTTGCCGCCCGGCGTGTAGACAAAGCAGAGGCCGTCCTCCGTCAGCGCGACCATGCCCTTTTTCGGCTCCTGCGCGATGGCAAAGGTCACCTCATCGCCCTCGTTGTCCACCGCGCGGAATTCGCCCTCATACGCGACGCCGCGGTAGACCTTGATCTCCATGTTCTCTGCCACCGGCGCGCCGTCGACAGCTTTTGCCTCCTCTTTTCCCTTGCCGAACAGCGCCGACGCACTCTGCATCGGCACGAGGGTAAGCAACAACAGCGCCATCACAAACGGCAGCGCGCGCCAGAATTCTTTTCGCTTTTCCATATTGAAATGCTCTCCTTCCAAATAAAACTTGCAGAGTTATTGTTTGTATTGTGGGCAATTATATGCAAAATTGCAGTTCTTGCAGCGCGATGCGCTGCTCTGTGTTCCCCGCGCCGCGCAGGGGACACGGACAAGGGGGCCATTCTCTTTCACAAAAGAGAATGGCCCCCTTGAACCCCCAAGAGAAAGGTTCTGATCGGCAGTCTCGGGCTTGAATGACCTTTATGCCTCCGGAATGGAAGCACCTGCGTGGCGGCATTGCTAACGCTCGCCGCCATTGCTTTTGCTATATGATTTGCCTCTACTTCTACTATCCGCTGCCGCTCTGCTGATCTTGTAGGAGTGCAGCCTAATCGCCGTCTACCGATGGTGCGCATATCGCGGCGAGCACAGCAATGCCGCCTTGGCAGGCAACAACAGAATTGATAAAATCCAAAGTAGACGGAAACTGCGTAAGACCTCCGACACGCAGGCAAAGCGACAGCGAAGATAGAAGAAAGTCAAATCGTTTAGATACATCATCAAGCAGGCACCTGATTGCGCAGCGCGTGCAGTTCTTCAAACCGCAATCTGACAATACAAAGTCTTTCTCTTGGGGTTCCAAAGGGGATATTCTCTTTTACGAAAGAGAATATCCCCTTTGACCCGTGCAGCGCCTGTGGCGCTGCTTCCTCGCGGCACACGTGCCGCGACTCACTTTGCACCTGAGCAAAACTGCACAGAGAATTTTTCAAAGACCTATTGACTTTTTCAAAGTCAGAAGTTATACTTGAACAGCCGCTTTGAATGGGCTTAAAGTTTCGGAAGGTTTCGAGACTTTTCGAACGCCCCCGACAGCGAGTCCGTAATTAAGGAAAGAGGTGCAAGTAATGCAAGCGATCATCGTTACCGGCGGTAAGCAGTATGTTGTGAACGAGGGCGACACCCTGTTCATTGAGAAGCTCCCCGTCGAGGCGGGCGACGCCGTTACCTTCGATCAGGTTTTGGCGATCGTTGACGGCGAAAACACCAAGTTCGGCACTCCCGTGGTGGAGGGCGCGAAGGTGGAGGCCACTGTCGTTAAGAACGGCAAGGGCAAGAAGGTCCGTGTCTACAAGTACAAGGCCAAGAAGGGCTATCACAAGCGTCAGGGTCATCGTCAGCCTTATACCAAGGTTGAGATCGGCAAGATCTCCGTCTAAGGCATGACCACTGTTACATTCCTCACTGAGGGGAAGCGCATCATCGGTTTTGATGCTAAGGGCCACAGCGGTTACAGTGAAGAGGGCAGTGATATCGTCTGCGCGGCAGTCACAAGTGCGGTCCGCCTTGTGGAAAGCACCGTGAACGATGTTTTAGGCCTCGCCGCTTCCGTCAAGGTCCATGAACGCTCCGGCGCTGTGGAATTCCGGCTCCCCGGCGGTCTGTCCGCCACGAACGAGAGCACCTGTCAGGCTCTTTTAACGGGTTTGATGCTGCTCTTTTCCGAGCTGCACAGCGAATATCCGGACAATATCGAAGTCATGGAGGCGTAAGCCCCCTGTTCCGATCATCTTACAGAAAGGATGGCAAATCACCATGCTGAACATCGGTCTTCAGTTTTTCGCCCACAAGAAGGGCGGCGGCTCCACGAAGAACGGCCGCGACTCTAACGCCAAGCGCCTTGGCCCCAAGCGCGCTGACGGTCAGTTCGTTCTCGCCGGCAACATTCTTGTGCGCCAGCGCGGCACCCACATCCATCCGGGCGTCAACGTCGGTATCGGCTCTGACGATACTCTCTACGCCAAGGAGAGCGGCGTGCTCCGTTTCGAGCGTCTCGGCAAGGATCGTAAGCAGGCTTCTGTTTACCCCGCTGAGTAATTGCACAATGAAGAGCCTCGAGCGAATGCTCGGGGCTCTTTTCTTTATCTTTTCCGCAGGAGGTCACTTTTCATGCTCAAGGCAGTTTTGATGGATATCGACGACACGCTGCTCGACTTCGGCAAATGCGCCGAGCAGGCCATGCGCATCGGCTTTGCCGAATGGGGTCTCCCCTATGACGATTCCACTTACGCGACGTTCACGCGCATCAATGACGGCCTCTGGCTCATGATCGAGCGCGGTGAGCTCACGACGCAGCAGCTTTTTGAATTCCGCTGGAACCGCATCTTCGAGGCCCTCGGCATCCAGGCCGACGGCGCCGCGTTTGAAAAGCGGTTTTTGGACCTCCTCTACGAGACGGCCATCCCAGTCGACGGCGCGGACGAGATCTGCCGCTACCTCAAGGAAAAATATATCCTCTGCGCGGCGAGCAACGCCTTCCACGACCAGCAGCTCAACCGGCTTGAAATGGCGGGACTTCTCCCCTATTTTGACCATGTGTTCGTTTCAGAGTCACTCGGCTACCGCAAGCCCGAAAAGGCGTTTTTCGATGCCTGCCGCGCTTTTCTTCCCGATGTTGCCGCGGACGAGTGCATGATGATTGGCGACTCGCTGACCGCCGACATCACCGGCGGCAAAAACGCGGGCATGAAAACGATCTGGTACAACCACACGCACCGCCCCGTTCCGGAGCGCTGCGAGGCCGACCAGATCGTCGATTCGCTGCTCAAATTAAAGAACCTGCTGTAATTTAAGAGATCGCTTCCGCGCCGACGGTGTATTCCCAGCCGTTATCGCCGCGGGAGGCCGTACACTTCGTAAAGTAATACGCGCCGAGCGGCGAGCGCCACTTTTCAGCGCTGAAGCAGACCACCGGCAGCGAAAAGCTCTCCCCCTCCGCGCTTTCATCGGGCGTGATGGTAAAGAGCAGACCGTTCGTGAACGAATAGGCCGTGCTGCCGCCCTCCAGCTTTTCGCCCGTGAGGTAGCCCTCCTCGCGCAACTCGTCAAACGTCATCGTCAAGCCCTGTACGCCGTGCTTCTGCGCATAGATGTAGGCGACCGCCGCCTTTTCGCCCGCGGTCAGCCCGCCGGGTGCCTTGCTCAGATCGACGCTCACGACCTCCGCGCCGCCGTTGAGCCCGTCGTCCTCGTTCCACAGGTCCTCAAGCACCTGCAAGTAGAGGCCGCAGAGGTCATACTGCGCATTCTCCTCACGCGAGAGCGACACGGCCACCACCTGTGAAAACTTCGCAGGATATGTCTCCTGCACGCCGCCGGTGTACCAGACCTCGGCGCTCATGCCGCTTTCGATCTCGGAAGCGGACACACTGCCGCCGTCTAAGTACAGCGTCACGCCTTCGAGCGGCAGGGCGTAGACCTCCGTCTCTCCCGCTAAAATGAGCGTACCGTTTTCACCGTCGCCCACGACGCGCAGCGTCATCGTGTCCGCGCCGGCGTACTGCGGCTCAGGATTGGGCGTGTCATTTCCGTCTTCGTTATCGTGCCCGCCCTTCGTGCAGGCCAAAAGCGCCGCCGTTACGGCGACGACCATCATCAATGCAAGCAGTCTTTTCAAGGTTTCCGCTTCCTTTCCCGTTGTGTCTTTTCCTTTGACGAAAGGGAGCACAAAAAAGTTCCCAACTTTTTACGATTTTTTCTTTTTTGTGAAACGTTCCGTTTTTCTTGACGAATCGTCAAAAAACGGATAAACTATTTGTTTAGGAATAACAAGAATTCAAGGAGGTGCCAACATGGCAGCATCTTTTATTGATAAGGCGCGCATCTTCTGCCGCGCGGGCAAGGGCGGCAATGGCGCGGTGGCGTTCCACCGCGAAAAGTACGTCTCCGCTGGCGGCCCCGACGGCGGCGACGGCGGCAACGGCGGCAACATCGTCCTCGTTGTCGACGACAACATGTCCACGCTGATGGACTTTCGCTACAAGCGCAAATACGTCGCCGACAACGGCATGGACGGTCAGGGCGCGCGCAAGTTCGGCAAGCAGGGCAAGGATCTCACGATCCGCGTGCCGCGCGGCACCGTCGTGCGCGACGCGGAATCGAACGAGATCATCAAGGATATGTCCGACTCCGAGCCGTTCATCCTCTGCCGCGGCGGCAAGGGCGGCTGGGGCAACGCGCATTTCGCAACGCCGACGCGTCAGGCGCCCCGTTTTGCCAAATCGGGCCTTGAGGGCGAGGAGCACGATGTCGTGCTCGAGCTGAAGCTGCTGGCCGACGTCGGCCTCATCGGCTTCCCGAATGTCGGCAAGTCGACGCTTCTTTCCGTTGTGTCGAAGGCGCGCCCCAAGATTGCAAACTACCACTTCACCACGCTCTACCCCAACCTCGGCGTCGTGTACGTCGACGAGGGCGTTTCCTTCGTCATGGCCGACATCCCCGGCATCATCGAGGGCGCAGCCGAGGGCGCGGGCCTTGGTCACGACTTCCTGCGCCATATCGACCGCTGCCGCCTGCTCGTTCATGTCGTCGACGTGTCGGGCAGCGAGGGCCGCGACCCGGTCGAGGACTTTGACGCCATCAACGCAGAGCTCTCGCAGTATTCCCCCGACCTTGCCACCCGCCCGCAGATCGTCGTCGCGAACAAGACCGACATCATGGAGGACGAAAGCCTGCTCGAAAAGCTGCGCGCGCATGTCGAGCCGCTCGGCTATCCCCTCTTCGCCCTGTCCGCCGCGTCGCACACCGGCACGCGCGAGCTCGTGCTCAAGATCGCCGAAAAGCTCTCCACACTCCCGCCCGTCACGGTCTATGAGCCCGAGTACGTTCCCAAGCCCGTGAAGATCGACGCGAGCGAGCCGCTCAAGATCACCGTCGAGGACAACACCTACATTGTCGAGGGCAAGTGGCTTGAACGCCTTATGAGCAACGTCAACTTCGGTGACTACGAGAGCCGGATGTTCTTTGATAAGATGCTGCGAGAAAACGGCGTTTTCCAGCAGCTTGAGGACCTTGGCATCAAGGACGGCGACATCGTCAGCATGTACGAGCTCGAATTCGAGTATCAGCACTAATTTCTTTCGGGAGATGATCTCATGTCCATCAGCCTGTGCGAGGACTGCGTTTATTACAGCTACGATGAAGAGTCCGACAGCTACTACTGTGACGAGCAACTCGATGAGGACGAGATGGCGTCGTTCCTGCGCGGCAAGCTGACCGCCTGTCCATTCTACCATCCGGGCCAAAGCGACTACTACCTCGCGGGAAAGCAATAAAAATCGCAAAAAGGGAGCACGCTTGCGCGTGCGCCCTTTTTCTGTCAGTCTCGATCAAAATGTGATGCGCATCTGGTGCCAGACAACGCCGCCGTGCACGGACTTGTCTGTCACGCCCTCGTCGACAAAGCAGAACTTCGCGTAGTAGTCGACGAGCCGCTGTTTGCAGGTCAGGACTGCACCCTTTCTCCCCTGCTTTCTCGCATCCTCAACGGCACGGTGGAGCAGTTCGCCCGCGTAGCCGTTTTTCCGGTACTCCGGCAAGGTGTTCAGACCGAAGAGCATCTGCCACGCGCCATTTTCGTCGTGCATGGATGCTTTCGCGTACATTTCGTCGGTCAGGTCTGGCTCGTCCGTCACAAAGCCGTCGAGAAACGCGATGAGCTTGTCGCCCTCGAACATCAGCCAGAAGTGGTCGCCGTAATATTTGATTCGCTCGGCGAATTCCTCTTTTGTCGCTGCCTCGGCCACGGGAAAGCACTCGGCTTCCACCGCCGCGACCGCGTCCAGATCGTTCATCGTTGCTGTTCTGATCTCCATGGTTCTGCCCTCTCTATTTAGTCCCACTTTTCACGGCTGAGCTCGCGCATGTAGCCAGCCGTAATGATACCGGTGGGCAGCGCGACGATGGCGATTCCCATGAACGACGACATCATGCTCACGATGCGGCCAATCTCGCTCGTCGGATAGATGTCGCCATAGCCGACGGTCGTCAGCGTGACGACCGCCCAGTAGATGGCGTCGAAAAACGTGTCAAAGCTGTCGGGCTCCACCTGAAACATGATGAGCGCCGACAGCGCGATATACCCGCCCGCCAGCACACACACCGCCGCGATGCACACGAGCATGAAGCGGTCGTAAATGAGACTGTCGCGGTCGTCCTTGTCCGCGACCTCGATGACCTCGTAGATTTTTCTTCGCAAACTCATGCCGTCACTCCCTTGCGCCGGGCAGGAAGCGCTGCTCGACCTCTTCCGCGCTCATCTGCCCGCCGGAGAGCTCCGTGAGCGCGGTGGAAAAGTCCGCCGTCTTCTGCACGGGCAGAAGAAACGTGAGCGTCACGGCTGCGCCGTAATCGCTCGACTCGATTCTTCCCTCGTGTCCCTCGATCAGCAGCTTTATGCGCTCGAACATCGGGTACGGGCATTCGAGCAGCAGCACGGAAAACGGCTGCATCCGCGCCTTGCCCGCATTGTCAAGTGCGTCCTTCGCCGCCTTGGCATAGGCGCGCGTCAACCCGCCCGCACCGAGCAGAATCCCGCCGAAGTAGCGCGTCACGGTGCACACAACGTTTTCGACGTTTTCGCGCTGGAAGACGTTCAGCATCGGCTGGCCTGCCGTGCCCTGCGGCTCGCCGTCGTCGCCGTAGCGAACGGTGCCGTCGTGCAGGACGAAGCACCAGCAATTGTGGCGCGCGTCGTAGTATTTCTTCTTCATCTCGTCGATGCGCGCGCGGGCCTCCGCCTCGCTCTCCACAAGGAAAACGTGGCTGATGAAGCGCGAGCGCTTTTCTTCAAACTCGCTCTTCGCGCTCTCGTATGGGACAAGGTACTCTGTCATGGTTTCAATGTTCCTTTCAGCGGGTTTTCTCCCACTTTTCTTTCGTGAGAACGTAAAAAAGCGTCGGCCGCAGCGCATCGTCCACAAGCGCCGGCCTTTCACAGGTCAGCTGATAAGAAAAGCTACACTTTTCAATCACGCGCTTTGACTTCTCGTTGCCGGCATAGTGCGAACACCAGACCCGCTGTGCGTCTTTATCCTCAAAGCAGTACCTCAGCAGCTCTCGCACGGCTTCGGGGATAAGCCCCTGACCCCAGAGCGGGCGGCCGATCCAATAGCCGATTTCCGGCTCACTCCCGATTTCTGGCGCTTCCGTCGGAAACACGCCGATGGAGCCGACAGGCTCGTCTGGCCGTTCCTTCAAAATGACTGCAAACGTGTCCGGCTCCGAGAGGACGGTTCGGATGATCTCGCGGGAGTTCTCCACGCTCGTATGCGCCGGCCAGCCTGCGGCGGGGCCGACAAACGGATCCCTCGCGTATCGATAGCAGCTCTCCGCGTCGCTCTCGCACCACGGACGCAGGAGAAGGCGCGTCGTTTCAAACGTCATTCCTCCCAGTCCTCCTTCGGCTCGCGGTAGCCCTCGATATAGTCCTTGACCTGGCCGATGACGCGCGGCACGCAGGTGGCCACGATGTCGATGGTCTCGCCATATTCGACGGATTCGACCTTCGCCTCGCGGTAGAGCATATCGAGAAGCCCGCCCTTGTCATAGGGCAGGTGGATCGTCACGCGGCGCGTGCCCTTGTCGAGGAGCTTGTCGATGCGCGCAAGCAGCTCATCCACGCCCTCGCCGGTCTTGGCGCTGATGTTGACGCTGTCCTCCCCGTGCGGGCGGATATCGCCGAAGTAGAGGTCGGACTTGTTGTAAACGCGCAGGCAGGGAATTTGCTGCGCGCCGAGCTCTTCGATGAGCTCGTCCACGATCTGCGCCTGCTCGAGCCAGTGCGGGTCGGAAATGTCGATGACGTGCAGCAGAAGATCGGCGTATTCGAGTTCCTCGAGCGTTGCCTTGAACGCCTCGACCAGCTGGTGCGGCAGCTTGCGGATAAAGCCGACCGTGTCGGAGATCACGACATCCAGCGTGTCGGACACCGTGAGAAGGCGCGTCGTCGTATCCAGCGTGTCAAACAGGCGGTTATTCGCGGGAATGCCCGCGCCGGTCAGCGCGTTCAAAAGCGTCGACTTGCCCGCGTTCGTGTAGCCGACGATGGCGACGACGGGAATTTCATTCTTGCTGCGGCGGTCGCGCTGCGTGGCGCGCACGCGGCGCACCTCTTCAAGGTCCGCCTTCAGCTTGTCGATCTTTCTGTGGATGTGGCGGCGGTCGGTCTCAAGCTGCGTTTCGCCGGGGCCCTTCGAGCCGATGGGGCCCTTGCCCGACGTGCCCGCCTGACGCTCCAGATGCGTCCACATACCGATCAGGCGCGGCAGCAGGTATTGATACTGCGCAAGCTCGACCTGAAGCCGGCCCTCTTTTGTCTTCGCCCGCTGGGCGAAGATATCGAGAATGAGGCCGCTGCGGTCGAGCACCTGCACGCCGAATTCCTCGCACAGAACGCGCATCTGCGAGGGCGAGAGGTCATTGTCGAAGATGACCATCGTCGCCTCCTGCCCCTTCACAAGCTCGCGGATCTCGGCGACCTTGCCCTCGCCGATGAATGTGTGCGGGTTTGGCGACGGCAGCGTTTGTAAAACCACGCCGACGCTGACGCCGCCCGCCGTTTCGACGAGCGCACCGAGTTCTTCAAGGCTCTCCTCGTCGGCATTCTCTTTTCGATCGAGCCGCGGCGACGAAAGGCCGACTAAAATCGCCCTGTCGCGCGGCGCGTTGTTCTCTTTCAATTCTTCCATAGATTCTCCTTATCGCGCCGAAATCGGCGCTGTACAAATCATTTTTATTATAGTGTATTTTCCGCCAAAAGAAAAGGCAAAAACGCTTTTCATTGACATTTCCACCCCTCTCATGTGAAAATAGGGTGGACGCAACCTCAGGTTGACAAAAAGAAACGCCCGGTTGGTGGTGTTTTCTCCCGTTTTCCTGCTATGCTTTTCCTGCAAAGGCGCAGTGCACGGCGTCGAACGCAGCAACATTTCCCCAAGGAGGAACCTTTCATGGAACTATATGAAAAGCTCTACGTACTGCGCCGCGCGAGCGGCATGTCGCAGGAGGATCTGGCGGAGAAGCTCGGTGTCTCGCGCCAAGCCGTCTCCAAATGGGAGAGCGGCGCCACGCAGCCGGAGCTTAGCAAGCTCATCGAACTCTCTAAGCTCTACTCCGTTTCCGTCGACGAGCTGCTCAGTCTGGAGCATGCCAAACCCGAGCAGGATGCCGCCGAATCGCCGGTTCAAAGCAACGCCGAAAAAGCTCCCGCGGAAAAGCTGAGCTTCCGCGATTTCTGTATACAGCACAAGAAGATCATCGGCGGTGCGGCCGTGGCGCTCGCCGCGCTCATCGCCGTCGGCGTGCATTACAACGACCGCATCAACACGCTCAGCACGCAAGTAAATGACCTTCGCAGCCAGCTCTACAACGTGCAGAACAATCTCTCCAGCCAGATCGACGGCATCAGCAATAACGTCTCGGACATTTTGACGCGCGAGTCGAGCCTGATTTCGCAGTATAATTACGAGATCACAAACGTCGATTTTAAAAAGCAGGAATGCACCATCGCGTTTTCCCTGCTGCCAAAGACAATCAGCGAGGGAACGACTGTCATCATCGGCGTGACCGACCATGGCAATTCCTCGCCGCTCGACAGCTATCGGCCGGGCTACTCTGCCGACCTTACACAGGATGGCTTCGGGTATCTGCACGGCAGTGTAACCGTCCCTCTGAGCGACGAGCTCGGCGTTGGTGTCAACTTCAAGCACGACGGTGAGACACAGTCAGAGGAGCTCGACACGATCTATGATCTCAAATCCCGCTATCAGCCGCAGCTCAAAAGCTTTCTAGCCCCTATCTCCTACGAGCGTCAGGCCGGCAGCAAATGGCAGTACCAGTTCACGCCGGGCAATGCCGGCATCCCGCTCGGCACCATCTCGCTCGGCGCGCTGTCCGATGTGTCCATCCGCAGCGCGTGTCTTGAATACACGTGCGCCAATCAGCTGCTCAGGCGCGTGCCGCTCGAAGCATCGTACAGCGATGGCAGCGCCGTCACCTATGTCGGCGATGACAGCGCCGAAGCCGTGGGCGCATCCGTCATAGAGGGCGTGTCGTACTATGACCTCGCCTATGCCTCCAGCAGCGAATCGAAGGCTTTCACGCTCCCGCTCGGGGCAACGCCGCTCGTCTGCGAGCTTGTCGTCAACCTTGCGGACGACACAGTACTGCGCGTCCGCCTCTTCCAGGTGCGCGCCATTGCAGGCGGCGACAGCTACGAGGAGATAAACTACCTCGACCAAAGTCTCAGTGAGCCGCTCCCCTTCATCGTCGAATTCCCTGACGGGCAAAACTGAGCGTTCCAAAAAAGCAGAAAAAAGCAGCTCTGCCGTAGCAGAGCTGCTTTTGTGATTGAATTAGTTCAGGCCGAACTTCTTGTTGAACTTGGCGACGCGGCCGCCGGTATCGACCAGCTTCTGCTTGCCAGTGAAGAAGGGGTGACACTTAGAGCACACTTCTACCTTGATATTCTGCTTGGTAGAACCTGTCTCAATCACATTACCGCAGGCGCAAGTAATAGTAGTCTGCTGATAATTGGGATGGATTCCTTCCTTCATTGCTCGTGTTCACCTCTTTCTGATCCAAATGTACCTTTCTAAAAAAGCCATATAGGATATTACCACGCTTTGTGTCAAATTGCAAGAGAAATTTTTGATCCTCTCCGTGCTTTTCTCTTCCTTAGCACTTTTCCCTAATTTCATCGTCAATTTTTTAACGCTCGTTATGCAATTTCTCTTTACTTCTGCCGTTTTCAGTCGTATAATGGCACTTACGCGCCTTGCGCACGGATGATTGGAAGTAAAGGAACATCAGAATTATGTCGAAAAAACATTTCCTGCGGGGACTGCGCGACGGCATCCCCATTGGGCTTGGTTATTTTGCTGTCAGCTTCGGCATCGGCATCAGCGCGCACAACGCGCACCTGAGCATTTTTCAGGGTTTTTTGCTGAGCTTTTTGAACAACGCCTCGTCGGGTGAATACGGCGGCATCACCATCATCGCCGCCGACTCCGGCCTCTTGGCCATGGCGCTGATGATGCTGGTCGTCAACGCGCGCTATCTTCTGATGAGCTGTGCGCTCAGCCAGCGTCTCTCGCCCGATACGCCGCTTCCCTGGCGGCTCCTCATCGCCTATGACCTGACGGATGAGATCTTCGGCCTCGCCATCGCGCAGCCTGGGTATCTTGAGGTGTGGTATTACTTCGGCACCATGTGCGCGGCCATGCCGGGCTGGAGCATCGGCACCGTGCTCGGCGTGCTGATGGGGAATCTCATGCCCGTCTGGGCCGTCAGCGGTTGCTCCGTGATGCTGTTCGGCATGTTTCTCGCCATCATCATTCCCGTCGGCAAGCAGAACCGCATCGTGCTTGGCTGCATCGGCGTGAGCTTTCTCTGCTCGCTTCTTGCAAGCGTTTTGCCGTTCACGCGCGAGCTGTCCGAGGGCATGCGCATCCTGGTCTTGACCATCGTGATCTCTGCTGCCGCCGCCATTCTGTTCCCGCACAAGGAGGATGATCTCGTCGCATGAAAACGTATTTATATCTTTTCGTCATGGCGGCCACGACCTATCTCATCCGCGTCCTGCCGCTCACGCTGATCCGCAAGCCGATCCAGAATCCCTTCCTGCGCTCGTTTCTCTTCTACGTGCCCTACGTCACGCTCGCGGTGATGACGTTCCCCGCCATCATGAACGCCACGCAGTCGCCCATCGCGGGCGCGGCGGCCATGGTCATCGGCATCGTCGCCGCCTGGTGCGGACTGGGACTTCTCCCCGTCTCGCTCGTCTGCTGCGCGACAGTGCTGATCTTAGAGCATTTTATCGTGTGAGCAAATCTTGTAAAACACCCTCCGCGGATTTAGGTGGGTGTTCATAAAACAGTCAACGGAGCGTATCGATACAGATACGCTCCATTTCTCATGTCAACATACTATGTAATGGGGTGCAGCCCCTTGGCTCTCCCTTTGGGAGAGCTGTCACCGTAGGTGACTGAGAGGGTCTTGCAGTCTTTTTCGAATGATGAGATCAATTTGCGTGCACACACCACGAAAATCCCTGTCGATATCCCGGTTGGAGAATCGCAGAATCTCCAACCCAAGAGACATCAGGAATTGAGAACGTTCAGCATCATAATCAAGCCCCTGAGGTTCATAATGCTGAGAGCCATCTAATTCAATGACCAGTCTGGCCGAAGCACAGTAAAAGTCCACAATGAATCTGCCGATAATCTGCTGTTTATAAACTTTTACTGGATATTTGCGGAGAAAAAGGTACCAGAGCTTACGCTCATGGGGTGTCATCTCCCTGCGAAGTCGCCGGGCATTTTCTAATTGGGCGTTGTCTTTTGGTATAGTCATTGTTTGCCCTCTCCGTCCTCGCTATGCTCGGCCACCTCTCCCAAAGGGAGAGACAAGGGATGCTCGCACGGTACACCGAAAGGTGTATAGAAGTGTGCCCTTTATCAGTTCGGCAAATTGGAGTTTACTGCTCGATACGGTAGTATTTGAATGTTTCATCTTCTCCAACAAAGCGAAAGCCTACCTTTTCCAGCACATGCTGACTCCGGGTGTTTTTCCTGATGGTATCTGCGTTTACCGCAGCCATTCCAAACTCGTCAAAGGCGGTTTTTACCGCCAAACGTTCTGCCTGCGTTCCGTATCCCCTTCCCTTCACTGCGTCGTTTTGCATATGGATACTCAGGGAACATTCTTTTTTATCATGGTCGATCTGCTTCAATTGCAATTCCCCGATCACCTTATCTCCAAGCATGATCGCAAACAGTCTGCGTGAAGCATCCTGCCCCTTCATATCAAAATATCGATTTACCGCAGCTTCGTCATAAACATAGGGCTGAAACAGGTGCATATCCATATAGATAGACGCATCATTCGTCCAATGCTTGTACAGTTCGTGACATAGTTCTCGCGTCATCGCCTTTAACTGAATTGTTGGCATGTTAGACCTTACCTACCTTATCATTCCGATTTATTGCTTTATTTAATCATATGGCTTTAATATATGCAAGAACAATCCCGGCAGACATGACTGCCGGGACTGAAACTGTCTTACGACCACCTGCCATTCCCGCGGAGGGTGTTTTTATGTATTCACAGCGCCTTTTCTTCGCCGACCGAGAAGAAATACAGCACCTTTTCCCTGACCTTTTTGCCCATCACGCGCATAAGGGCCATGGAGTATGTCTCGAGCTGAGGGCGGTAGTGCTCAGCTCGTTCTTCGATCTGTGTTCTTCCGATGCGGTCAGTCTTGAAGTCCACGACCACAAGCTCGCCGTTCTCTTCAAAAAAGCAGTCTACCACGCCCTGCAGCAGCACCGCGTCGTCGGCGTCCAGCGTGGCAAAGTCCCGCACCGGCCGCAGCAGCGAGAATCGGTACTCGCGCCGCACCGTCTGCGCATTCTTGCGAATGCGCGCGGCAAGATCACTTCGCAAAAATCGGACGATCGCGCGCACATCGACGGCGCTTGCCTGCTCGTCGGTCAGCTTGCGCTGCGCTCTGAGCTTTTCGACCTGCTCATGCACGCTCTGCTCACTTGCTTCGCAGAAAAAGTCAAGGTCCTGCATCACAAGGTGCAGCGCCGTGCCCCGCTCCGCACCTGTGAGCGTCGTTTCGCCCGCAAGGAATTTTGGTTTATATAGGCTGCGCAGCCGCGGTGGGAGCGTTGTATTTTCGGATATCTCCTCGTCCAGCGCGCGGCCCTTGAGCTGCGTGGCCGTCAGCTTGGCGGGAAAGGCCGTCTGCCCCGCATAGGGGTAGCGGTACGACAGCGCAGCAAAATCCACCGGCAGCTCCTCCTTCGGCGGCGCGGCATCCACTGGCACGTCATCGGGCCGCTGCTGCGGCGTCACAAAGCTCAAACCGTCGTGCACGCGCACCGTCCACGGCGTTTCGTCAGCATAGAAGCTCCCCTCGCCATTCTGCCCCGCAAGCTCGCGCAGGGACGCCGCTTCGCTGCGCTGCAAAAGCGGCAGCATGATCCAGTCGCCCATGCACTTGCCGCTGTCCACAGCCTCGGGCAGCACAGGACAATCGCTCAGCGCCAGAAGGTCGGCGACGCGGCTTTTCGCGTTTGCCTGCGTGTGCACCATGACAAGCTTTTCCTTCGCGCGCGTCATCGCAACGTACAGCACACGCAGCTCCTCGGCCTTCGCCTCGCGCCGCAGCGTGCGCTCGAGCGCCTGCCGTGCGACCGTCGGGTACTGGATGTGCCTTTGCGTGTCCACGCACACCGGCCCCAGCCCGAGCTGCGGGTGCACGAGCACCGAACTCAAAAAGTCCATATTGCTGAAGCGACGCGCGAGGTCCGAGAGGATCACGACCGGAAATTCGAGGCCCTTCGACTTGTGGATCGACATGATGCGAACGCCTGATGATGCGTGCGCGGTCTGCATTGAACCCGCCTCGCCTTCGGCAAGCTGCTCGCGCAGCGTGCGCACAAAGTCGAAAAGGCCTTGCTGCCCCGAGCGCGCGTAGTCCTCGCTGAGCTCCAAAAACGCGAGCAGATTTTCCTTGCGCTCCGCCCCGCGGCGCATCGCGCCGAAGATGCCGAGCACATTGCACCGGCGGTAAATTTCACTCAGCAGCTCGCGCACGCTCAGGTGCGCCGCGCTGTTGCGCAAAGCGTCCAGCGTATCGAGAAATTCTCTGCTGTGGATGTCCTCACTCAAAAGCAGCGCATCGTAGAAGTCACCCGTGCGCTGCCGCGCGCGGATCGCCGCGAGCTCATCGGGTGTAAAGCCGAAGAGCGGAGAGCGCAGCACGGCAATGAGCGGCACGTCCTGCCGCGGATTGTCGATGACCTGCAAGAGTGCGAACAGCACTGCGATCTCCATCGAGGCAAAAAAGTCCTCGCCCGCGTCAGCGGCGCAGTGGAGGCCGCGCGCTTCCAGCGCGCGGCGATAGTCCAAAAGGCGCGTGCTCGGCGAGCGCATCAATATGACGATGTCCTCCTCGCACACGGGCCGCAGCTCTTTTGTTTTGTCATCCTGTATAGGAAATTCACTTGTCAGCATATTGCTGATATAGTCCGCGACGAACGCGGCCTCAGCCTCGCTCGCGCGCACGCGCTGCTCGCCCGTCTGCGTCGGCAGATCGAGCAGATGGAACTCCGCGCCGCACGCGCTCGATTCGACATAATTCGCGCCGAGGCGCAGCATTTCATCCGCGCCGTAGTCGAGCTCACCCATTTCCTCGGAAAGAATATTGCAGAAGATAAAATTCGTCGCGTCCAGCACTTCTTTGCGCGAACGGAAGTTGCGCGAGAGCAGCAGCTTCGCGCTGTCGTGCTCCTCTGCGTCCTCAAGCGGCGGCCAGGTGTTATAATGCTGCAAAAAAATACGCGGGTCGGCTAGGCGGAAGCGATAGATGCTCTGCTTGACATCGCCAACAGTGAAAAGGTTTTCTCCTTTACAAGAAATTGCGTCAAAAATGCGGTTCTGCACCTCGTTGGTGTCCTGATACTCGTCCACCATGATCTCGCGGTAGCGCGCGCTGACGATGCGCGCAAGCTCTGTCGGCGCGCCGTCCTCTCCGATGAGAAGGCGGATGGCCTCGTGCTCCTGATCGGAGAAGTCAGCAGAATTCCGCCGCCGTTTTTCCTCGTTGTACCGGCGGGAAAAGTCCGCCGTCAGGTCGATGAGCGCGAGCATTGCGCTCGCCATCGTGCGCAGGTCCTCCACCGCCTCGTCGGACGAGGCGGAAAAAATCTCGGCAAAGCCCTTGCCGGTCTCCTTGCAGTTGTCCCACAGGCTTTTCATGCGCGCTTTCATCTCGCCGCCGTCGCTGTCCTTCACCGCGGCGAGGCGCGGAAACGCGATGGTCACGCCGCGCGCGGCGTCCCAGCCCTCTGCGGTCTTCCCCTCCAGCGCTTCAAGCTGGTAGGACGCGTCGAGGAACGCGGGCGCATACTTCTGGTTCAGCGCGTCATTCGCGCACATCTCCTGCGCCGCGCGCTGCAAAAGGTTTTTGCAGTGGCGCGCCTTGCGCCGCACCTCATTGAGCAGAATTTTTCCATAGGGCGTGTCCTCGATCTTATCCGGCACGGCGCGCCAAAACGCGCGCTGCGCCTCGAGCCATTTGTCCTCATACGGCTGCGCCTGCAATTTTGCGTGCAGCTCGAGCACTAAGTCCTCAAGCGCACTGTCGTCGCGCCCCGCGCCGAGCGTGTCGGCCAGCAGTGTGCCTCCGGGCGTCAGACAGTCGTAAAAATCGTCCAGCGTGCGCGCGAGCACGCGCTCGCGCAGCACCTGCGCCTCGTTCTCGTCCAGCACGTGGAAATCGGGCCGCAGCGCGTGGCCGCGCGCGTCCTCGCCGAGCAGATGGCAGTTTTCGCGCAGAAGCGCGGTGCAGAAGGCGTCCACCGTCTTGATGTCCGCGCGGTAGACGCGCAGCATCTGCTGCCGCAGGTGGTAGTTGCCGGGGTCGCGCTCCATGCGCTCGGTGAGCGCCTTGGCGATCTTGCCGCGCAGCTCGCTCGCCGCGGCGCGCGTGTAGGTAATGATGAGGAAATCGTCGAGATTCGCCCCTTCGCGCTCCACGTAGGAAAAGAGCCTCTCGACGAGCACCTTCGTCTTGCCAGATCCAGCCGCCGCGGAGACGAGCAGACTGCGCTCGCGGCTGTCCACCGCCGCTTGCTGTTCGTTTGTCAGCTTTTCAGCCATTTTCGTGCGCCCCCTCTCCGTTCACCTCGTCGATGTACTGCCAGAATTCGTCGTTTTTCGTCGCCTTGATGTATTCCATACGGTCACTGCCGCAGCCGTTTTCAAAGTGGCACGCGCTCGCGAACTCACAGTAGGTGCAGGCCGACTGCTGCGGCGTGCGCGCGTAGGGGTCGGCGTCGATGTTGCCCGCGAAGACCTCCTGCGTGATTTCATGTAAAATATGGTCGACGTATTTCGAGAGCTTTCCGAGCTGCTCGGCAGAAGCAAGGCTTCCCGTCACCGCGCCGTCCCTTTTCACCGCGATGGGCAGGTAGCACGGCGATTCGAGCGCGCTGTGCTCCATCGCCTGCAGGACCGCCGGGTCCTCGAGCACCATGCCGCTGCGGCGCAGCTCCTTTTTGAGTGCTTTTTCGATCTTTTCGGGCTCCGTGTCGCGCGCACAGCGCAGCATCGGCTCGCGCGCGGGCGTATAGAGAACTCCCGCGGGAACGATCTCGTGTCCGCCGAAAAGCATCTGTCCCTCTTCTTTAAGCGTAAAGAGGTAGAGCAGCATTTGGAGCCCCAGCCCGTAGCGCAGCTCGGCGAGGTCGAAGCTCTTCTTGCCCGTCTTGTAGTCCACGACGCGCAAATATAGCTTGCCGTCGTGCAGCCAGCCGTCCACACGGTCGACCTTGCCGACAACGCGCGCCGTGCCGTTTTCCTCGCGGATCGTGATGGCGGGCAGCTGCCCGTCCGCACCAAATTCCAGCTCAAATGCCAGCGGCTCAAAGTCGGAGCTTTGCAGCTCCTCGCTCACCTCGTCCATGATGCGCTCGACCGTCGCACACAGGCGGTTGAACAGATAACGGAAACGCGCGCTTTTTTCGCACAAGTCCGGCAGCACGCGGTCGATGTATTCCTCGATTGACGCGCGCACGAGCGCGTGCAGCTTGTCCTTCGATAGCGTATGCAGTCCGCCGCACTCCTTCGCCTGCCGCAGCGTGTGCTCCATCACATCGTGCACGAACGTACCGATCTGCGGCGCGTCAAAGCCCGCGCCCGTGCGCTCCCTGGCTTTCAGCCCGTAGCGCATGAAGTAGGCAAAATGACACGAGCGCGCCATGTCCATGCGCGAGGCGGACAGTGTCACCGCGCCGCCGTAGAGCGCGTGCACCGCGTCGCGCGACAGATGCCCGCGGGTATAGCGCGAAGCGTCCTTCATCGCGGCAAGCGCACGCTCCGCGTCGCCCTGTCCTTCAAAATACTGCCACAGCGCGCCGCCGATATGCTCGCCCGCATACTCGAGCGCCGTCGACTTTGCTGACAGGCGATATTCCTTGTCAGCGCTCTCTGTTTCGACGCTGATCGACGGCAGCAGACGCGCGATGCGCCCGATGACGAACGATGGCCGCTTCTCCGCGCCCTTTCCGTCCGAAACGGGATAGGACACCGTCAGCTTTTCCGTCGGCTGGGCCAGCGCGGCGTAAAGATTCTGAATTTCCAGATGAAACTGCTCCATCCCGTGCGGCGCGAGGAAGATTTGCTGCCTCTCGAGCGCCTCGCGGTCCTCGTCGCGCAGCACGCCGCCGCGGTTCTCCGCCGCAGGCAGCACGCCGTCGTTCGCGCCGAGCAGGAACAGCGCGCGCACCGTGTGGCGGTCGTTTCGCGTCATTTCGCACAGGTTCACCGCGTCGAGCGTCACGGGGATCGTGCCCACGCTGTACTGCGTCAGCACAAGGCGCATCAGACTCGCAAACTCCTCGGCGTCGAGGATCGCGTCGCCCAGGATTTCCACAAACTGGTCGAGCACACCGCAAAGAATGCTCCACAGCTGCGCCGTTTCCTCGGCGCGCTGGGCCTCGCCCGCGGCAAAAAGCTGCTCGGTCTGCGCCTGCAAGGTCTCCGGCAGGTTCACCTCTTCCAAATAGCCGTACAGCGCGCGCACCTTCTGCTCGGCCTCGCCGCTGCCGCCCACGCCTTTTTTTAGGCGCGCAAACGGCCCCTGCACACGCTCGCGCAGTGCGTTGACCGTCTTGAGCCGCGCCCTTGCCTCGTCCGTCCATTCTTCGCCGTAGCCGTCGGGATGCGCCGACCAGGGCGTCTCGCGCGTCCACATCGCGCCGCGGATCTCCCACTTGAGCGCATAATTTTCCAGAATGTCGCATTCCGCCATGCTGAGGCCGGCGAGGCCGGTCTTGAGGCAGCGAAACACATCCTCATACTCAAAGCCTCCGCTCGCGGCGTCGAGCGCGCCGAGCAGCAGCGTCAGCACGGGACTTTTCAAAATATCGCTGCGGTGGGCATAATAGAGCGGGATGCCGTAGCGGGCAAACACGTTTTCGATTGCGCCCGCGTAGGAGTCGAGATCGCGCGCCGTGACGGTGATCTCGCGGTAACGATAGCCCTGCTTGCGCACGAGCTGTAAAACCTGCGACGCGACCCACTCGCACTCGCTGTACGCGCTGCCCGCCTCATAGAGCGCGACGGTGTCGGTCGGCTGGGTAAATTCGTCCGCCGCGCCGAAAAAGCAGCGCTCGATATGGTCGAGCGCGCCGCGCACCTCGCCCTGCGGAAGAATTTTCTCCTCGCATGCGACGCCGGCATCGCGCGCGAGCGCGTACAGCCGCTCGCGCACGCGCAGGCTCTCGGAAAAGAGCTCGCGGTCCTGCGTGTCGCCAAGGAGCGTGACGGTCACGCTCTTCGCGCGCCGCAGCAGGATACGCAGAATGCGCAGCTCACGCCCCGTAAAATACGAAAAACCGTCGAGGAAAATGTCTTTATTTTCAATATATCCCGACGCTTCGAGGTTTTCCTCCAGCTTTTCAAGCACATCGCGCGCGTCGTGCCCCGGTGCGTGGAGCTTGCTGAGATAAATGCCATAGATAAGAGAAAGGTCGCGCAGCTTGTCGCCGCTCTCGCCTTCGATCTGCGCTACGCTCTCGGATAGCTGCTCGGGCGATACGGCGTAGGCCTGCAATTCCTCCATCACGGCGAGCAGGCTCTCCAAAAATGCCGCGCGCTGCGACGGGCGCTTGTAGACCATGAGCACCGGCGCAAGCTCCGTGAGCGTACGCTGGAGCGTCAGGAGCTTTCCGCCCGAATCGAGCGTCACGTCCGCGCTGCCGCCGCAGATGCTCAGCACGCGCGAGGCGAGCAGCTTGAACGTCAAGGCCTCGGCATGGCGCGACGCGGTGTCGCCGCAAACACGGCACAGGTCCATCTCCGCCACATGCGAGGCGTGCTCCGGCACGAGCAGGATTTGCTGCGACGAGTCCCCCAGCGCGGCGATCCTTTGCAGCACGCGCTCGGATTTGCCCGTGCGCGCGCGTCCCATCAGTATGTGCAGCAAGCGCCCTTCCCCCTTTTTCTCTCTTAAAGTTATCAATATTTTCTCCTAATTTTATCATAGTTTTCTTTTTCGGGCAACGCAGAAAACGCCGTACGCATATTTTCGCCCATCACGGGAAGACTACCGAAGACCAAACCATCTTTTTAAGGAGGGAACTTCATGGTCATCGACAAGATCGCGCTGACACTTGCTATCATCGGCGCGCTCAACTGGGGCAGCGTGGGCCTTTTCGGCTTTGACTGCGTTGCCTTTCTCTTCGGCGGACAGATCGGCATGCTCAGCCGCGTGATCTACACGCTCGTCGGCCTTGCCGGCATCTGGTGCATCACGATGCTGTTCCGCGAGAAAGAGCCGATGGAAAGCGGCGGCCAGGCGTAAAAAATAAAAGGAGAGGGGCTTGCCCTCTCCTTTTATTTTTGCGTTAAAAATTTTCTTTACCGCTCCCCAGTCGCTTCCGCACCTTCCAGCTCGCGCATTGAGCGGCGGAACTGGCGATAGAATGTGAAGCTCGTCAGCGCCACCGCGCCGAAGTCCGCCACGGGCTCGGCCAGGAACACCGCGAACGCCTTGTCCACGAAAAAGTGCGGCAGAATATAGATGAGCGGGATGAGCAGGATGATCTTGCGCCACACGGCGAGGAAGAGCGACGTCTTCGCGTTGCCGAGCGCCACAAACGTCTGCTGGCAGGCGATCTGGATGCCGAAAATACCGCTGCACCCCATGTAGATGCGCACGGCCCACGCCGCGTATTCGACCAGCGCGGGGTCATTATTGAAAATCAGGATGAACGCGCGCGGGAAGAGCTCGACCAGAAGCCAGATGGCCATTGAATAAGTAAAGCACGCGCGCAGCAGGCAGAAATAGGCGTCGCGCACGCGCTGGGCGTCCTTTGCGCCGAAGTTGTAGCTCACGATGGGCTGTGCGCCCTGTGTCAAGCCCTGAAGCGGCATGTTCGAAAACTGCATGATGCTCGTCAGCACTGTCATCGTGCCGACGGCCATGTCGCCGCCGTAGCGCAGGAGAGATGAGTTGAAGCAGATGGCGATGAGGCTCTCCGTCGACTGCATCACAAACGGGGAAAGTCCCAGCGCGATACACGGCAACACGATCTTCGCGTCCACGTGCAGGTTCTCGCGCTTTAAGTACCAGCGCGTCTTCTTTCCCGTGAGGAACGTCATCACCCACACGGCCGACACTGCCTGCGAGATCACCGTCGCCAGCGCCGCGCCGCGCACGCCGAGACCGAGCACGAAGATGAACAGCGGGTCGAGAGCCGTATTTAAGAGCGCGCCGATGAGCACCGTCTTCATGCTCACGGTGGCGAAGCCCTGTGCCGTGATGTAGGCGTTCATGCCAAGTGTCAGCTGCACGAAGATCGTGCCGAGGGCGTAGATTCGCATATAGTCGAGCGCGTAACCGATGGTGTTCTCGCTCGCGCCGAACATCAGTAAAAGCGGCTCGGCAAAGGACTCGAACAGCACCGTCAGCACCAGCGCCGTGATCACAAGCATCGTCAGACAGTTTCCCATGATGCGCTCGGATTTTTCGCTCTCGCCTGCGCCCTCGGCGATCGAGGCGCGCGGCGCGCCGCCGATGGCCATGAGCGACGCGAACGCCGAAATAACCATGATGATCGGCAGGCATACGCCAACGCCCGTCAGCGCGAGTTTTCCGACGGTCTCGGCGGGCTGCATGTGGCCGATGAACACGCGGTCGACCAGATTGTAGAGCATGTTGACGATCTGCGAGGTGATCGTCGGCACGGAGAGCGAAAAGAGCAGCTTTTTGACGTCCCCGTGTCTCAGATCTGCGCGCTTATCCAAAATCATCACCTGAATCTTTCGTATTTTTCCGCATAGTTTGTTAGAATATCATGCCGCGGGGCGTTCGTCAAGCAAGCGGGCCGCGAAGCGCTCTACCATGGCATTTCCATAAAGCGCTTTTGGACATTTTTTCACTTTCTCCATTGCTTTTTCCGCGTGGGCTATTGTATAATTTGTTTTACAATCGCACCAGCGGAGCACCCCGCGTTCCGCTTATCAAACAAATAACGGAGGAATCACCATGAACGAAAAGTTTTCCAAACTTGGCTTTTATCCTTCCGACATTCTGCTGCCCAAGAAGGATGTCGATATGAGCAAGTGGGCGGTCGTCGCATGCGACCAGTTCACCTCTGAGCCCGAGTACTGGGAGCGCGTGGAGAAGGCCGTCGGCGACGCGCCTTCCACCCTGCGCCTCATCCTGCCCGAGGCCAACCTGAAGGCCCCCAACGTCGACGAGTTCATCGCCGACATCAACGCCTCGATGAGCAAGTACCTCGAAGAGGGCATCTTCGAGACGCTCAAGGATTCCCTCATCTACATCGAGCGCGGCCAGAGCGACGGTAAGATCCGTCACGGCCTCATTGGTATGGTCGACCTCGACCAGTACGACTTCACCCCCGGCTCCGGCGCGCTGATCCGCGCGACTGAGGGCACCGTGCTCGACCGTATCCCCCCGCGCGCCCGCGTGCGCCGCAACGCCCCCATCGAGCTGCCCCACGTCATGCTGCTCATTGACGACCCCGAGAAGACCGTCATCGAGCCCCTGACCGCCGCGGCCGACAAGATGGAGAGCGTCTATGACTTCGACCTGATGGAAAACGGCGGCCATATCAAGGGCTACAAGCTCTCCGCTGCGCAGATCGACGCAGTCGCCGACGCGCTGACCGGCCTCACGACCGACGAGGCAATGAAGAGCAAGTACGGCGTCTCCGGCGTCGCGCCCCTGCTGTTCGCCGTCGGCGACGGCAACCACTCCCTCGCCACCGCCAAGGCCTGCTATGAAGAGCAGAAGAAGGGCAAGACTCCCGAGGAATACCTCGCGCTGCCCTCCCGCTACGCACTTGTCGAGGTCGTGAACAACCACGACGATGCGCTCCAGTTCGAGCCCATCCACCGCGTGCTCTTCGGCGTCGACCATGAGAAGTTCATGGAAGAGTTCAAGAAGTTCTACCCCAACGCCCACGAGGGCAAGGGCGAGGGCCACGTCATCGAGGTCTGCTGGAACGGCCACGACGATTTCCTCACCGTCCCCGACCCGAAGGTCCAGCTGGCTGTCGGCACGCTGCAGGCCTTCATTGACGAGTACCTCAAGCAGTTCGGCGGTGAGGTCGACTACATCCACGGCGATGAGGTCACCCGCGAGCTCGGCTCCAAGGAGGGCAACATGGGCTTCCTGCTTCCCGCGATGGGCAAGGAGCAGCTCTTCAAGACCGTCATGGCCGACGGCGTTCTGCCGCGCAAGACCTTCTCCATGGGTCACGCGCAGGACAAGCGCTACTACGTCGAGGCACGCAAGATCCGCTAACCTAATGTAACCATTGCAGAAAAGCGCCGCCTTGCGGCGCTTTTCTCATCAGGAGGATTCTCTATGGATTTGAAAACAGCCAGGATCTGGCAGGACGTATTGCTCTGGGGCGGCGCAGTGGTCTCCCTCGTCGGCGCATGGGGCTTTCAAAACACCGTCACCGCGCTCGTCGGTCTCATGATGATGGGCGCTTCGCTCATCGTCTGGTGGCGCTTTTACCGCTGCCCCAAGTGCGGCGAGCACCTCGGCCGCGGCAATCCCAAGCGCTGCCCGAAATGCGGCGCGTGGATCGCCGACGAGCCGGAGCCCGAGGAGAAGAAAAAGATCCAACACAAGAAAAAGAAGCACTGAGAAAAAAGGAGGCCGCGATGAACGACAAAAAGCCCCTGATGGACTATCGCAGGGCCCAAAAGCTCCAAACACCGCTGCTTCTTACCGGCGCGCTGCTCAGCGGCGTCGGCACAAGCGTCAGCGTACCGCTTGTTATTCTCGGTATCGCGATCATGCTCTTTGCCATCGTGATCGGGGTTCTTTACTACCGCTGTCCGCACTGCGGCAGACCGCTCGGACGCATAGGTGAAGGCGGTGCCTACTGCCCCCACTGCGGCAAGGCGCTGAATGCGCCGGTCGAGGAGCCCGTGCGCAGCATAACTGTCCCCGCCTATGCTAAGCTCAACCTGACGCTTGACATTCTTGGCAAGCGCGATGACGGCTACCACGAGATGCAGATGGTCATGCAGACCGTTTCGCTCCACGACGATGTGACCGTCACGCTCACAGACGGCAAAGGCATCACCTGCCGCGTCGACGGCGCGGCGCTTCCCTGCGATGAGCGCAACCTCGCTGTCAAGGCGGCGAGAGCCTTCTGCGAGGCGATGGACTACGGCGGCAGCATCGACATCGCGCTTATAAAGCGCATTCCGTCCGAGGCCGGCATGGCCGGCGGCAGCACAGATGCCGCGGCGGTGCTGCGCGCGCTGCGCGAGCTCGTCTCCCCCACCCTCACGGACGAGCGGCTCGAGCAGATCAGCGCAAGCGTCGGCAGTGATGTTCCCTTCTGCATCCGCGGCGGCACGCAGCTGGCCGAGGGCCGCGGCGAAAAGCTGACCGTCCTCAAGCCCGCACCGCGCTTCTTCGTCGCCGCCTGCAAGCCGGACTTCCCGATCTCCACACCCGCGCTCTTCGCGCGCGTAGACGGCGTGACGATCACCGACCGTCCTGATACGGACGCGATGCTCGCCGCCATTGAGCACGGCGACGCGGACACGCTGTGTGCAAACGTGCGCAACGTCTTTGAGCAGGCGCTCGACGGCGAGCAGCGTGAGCGCATTGAGACCATCAAGTGCGATCTTCTCGCCTACGGCGCGAAGACGTCGGCGATGACCGGCTCGGGCAGCGTGGTGTTCGGCCTCTTCTCTGACAAAGCGGCTTGCCGCAGAGCGTGCGAGGCACTGCAAGGCGAGTGCGTCAAAACTTTCTGCGCCGAATTTGTTTGAAAACTCAGAAAACCGTCCATACTCGAAGCAAATTCTTTGAGATGGGCGGTTTTTCGATGAAATGGACGAAATGGGAGCTTTCCCTTGCCGTTGGCCTCGCGGTCATGCTGCTTTTCTGCGCCGCGCGCGGCACTAATACCCTCCAGTGGTGGAGCGCAGTGTTCTCCCCGCTGTGCGACGGCATCCTGACGCAGAGCGCCGCAAGCGGCGATGTCGTAGTGAAGTCGAAGCTTGCAGAGCTGCTGGCTCTGCTGATGGGTGGAAAATGACATGCTCTGCCTGCCATTTGAGCGAGAAAAAGGGAGTCGGCACTTTTTACGCCGGCTCCCCTTTTCATTATCCCTCGCACAGGATGTCGATCAGCTCATCCTTCTGCAAGCCCGCGAAGTAGCGCGAAACGTCCACATCGCCGAGTGCCTTTTCATAGCCCGCGCGGTACGGCGTGCAGCCAACAAAGTGCGCCGCCAGCTCGTCCGGTTCCGAGGCGCTGAAGAAGTCGCCCTTGAATGTCAGGGCCGCGATCTTTCCGTGCTCCACGGTGATGTAGGCCTCGATCAGGCCGCAGCCGTCCACACGGCGGCGGCGCAGCATCGTGCACGCCGGAGAGAAACCGTAGTTCCAATCCCATGTGGCGTAACGCTCCGCGCGCAGCTTTTCCACCGCCGCAAGGTCGTCCTGCGTCAGCGGGTAGGCCTCGCCCGGATTCTCCTTCAGAATGTTTTCCAGCAGGATGCGGCGGAATTCCGGCAGCGTGACCTTTTCCGGCAGATGCTCGGCAACGTTCGTCACGCGGCTGCGCACCGAGCGGATGCCCTTGGTCTGGATCTTTGTCGGGTCGACGCGCAGCGCCTCGCTGACGACAGAGAGGTCCGAATCGAACATGATCGTGCCGTGGTGCATCACGCGTCCCTGGCGGATGTACTGCGAGTTGCCGGAAAACTTCTTCCCGTCGATCGTGATGTCGTTGCGGCCGTTGACCTCCGCCTTCACGCCGAGCGTCGCCAGCGTGCGCACGACCGGTTCGCAGAAGAGCTTGAGGTCCAGCGCATTGCTCTCGCCGACATCTGTAATGAACGTGAAGTTCAGGTTGCCCATGTCGTGATAGACCGCGCCGCCGCCGGAAAGTCTGCGCACCACGCAAATGCCGCGCTCGCGCACGGCCTCTTCATTGATCTCAGCGATCGTGTTCTGATACTTTCCGACAATGATCGCGTTATCATTCTGCCAGAGCATGAAATACATGCGGTCGCGCGGGAGGCAGTCGAACACGTACTGCTCCATCGCCAGATTGTAGCTTGGATCGGTCGTCATCAGGTCCAGATATGATAGCTTCATGGTCGTGGTCTCCTTCTATCAGGGTCGTTGATTTTCAAGCCTTTTTCAGGGCTGTTATCCTTGTCTTTTCAGCTGCGCGCTCAGCCGCCGCGCCATCAAGCGGTGTCCCTCCGGCGTCGGGTGCAGACCGTCAAGCAGCAGCTCCGAGCGGGTCGATCCGTCTGGCGACAGAAAATCCGCGCAGAAGTCGATATACGGCACGCCAAACGCCGTGCAGTACCGCTTGAGCCATGCGCAGTACCCTTTCATCGTCCGCTCCGCCGCTTCAAAATCGCCCGCGGCGCATGCGGTGCATCCGCCGGAAGCGGGATACCAACCACCGGCAGCACGCCCACGGAAAAGAGCTGGTGGATCATCGCGCCCATATTTTCCCGCGCCGCAGCGTCGGAGCCGGAGTAGAACACATCGTTGCTCCCGCCCATCAGCAGCGCATAGGGCCGGTCGGCGCCAAGGCCGCCCTCGCGCAGCTCCGCGAGCACCCCGCCCTGCATGCGCGCCAGCATGCCGCCGGTCGTGTCGCCGTTGATGCCCTCATTGACAAGCTCCCAGCCCGTCTCCTGTGCGCACAGCCGCGTCCACCGCTGAGACAGATGCACGCCGTATCCAAAGGTCAGGCTGTCACCGATGCGGATCAGTTTCATGTTCTTTCCACCCGCGTTTCTTTCGGATCGATGGTAAGCAAAAAAGCCTTGAAAGTTTACACTTTCAAGGCTTTTTCATGGTGGAGATAAGCGGGATCGAACCGCTGACCTCTTGACTGCCAGTCAAGCGCTCTCCCGGTTAGTGCGGTTACATACCCCCCTAAACCGGGTTAAAAGAGCGCTTCAATACGCGGGCCACCCTAGTGTTTTTTCTAATTATGGCATTAAAGTTATAATGCCGTCATACAGTGCGATAATAATTAAGAGTTAAAGCGAGTTTATAATTGTTTCAACAGGTTCACAAATATATCTGCATTCGTCCGGGTATTTGCTTTTAAAGCATTTAACGCAATCATTTCTGACGGAGTTTTCATCCAGCGAAAGTGATTTGGCCAGACTAAAAAATTCATTGTGTTTTCCTGCCGTGAGGGCTGTTTCAAGAAATGCCGTAATATCCTCGGGCGGAATATCCCACCTTGCAACTAAGTCATTCAAGTCAGGTGCAGCCAAAAGAAATTGAATAATACTCTTTTCAGGCCATGTTTTTCCCGGTACATAGCACAGCCTACTCTGGATAATAGTCTGAAAACTATCCTCGTTATCTATCCGTGTTTCCAAGTGTTTTTTTATCTGATGAATTTGTGCTTCACACTCAGTTCGCTTATCACCATCCAAAAATGCAATAAAGTTCAGCTTATTTTCCCGGTAGCGAGCTGCAATTTGCTTTAGGATAGCTTGATCCGAACCGATTGTATAAATTTCTACTCGTTCACGTAGGCGTAACGGAAGAGTATTTGCAATAATAGATTTTCCGACTTCGTCTTCAACAAATATCGCTAGCTCATGCGTATTTTCGCCAGATAGCTTTCCAAACGCATATTCAGCGCTAATGCCACAAGTAATGTTTGTCTGTGTGCCTTGATTCTGAACAAAGAACCTCGCCTCGGGCGGCAGGGCACTCAAAATAATATCAGAATGGGTTGAACATATCACTTGGCACTTGTTACTACGACATATCTCTTTTAAAATTGTTATAAATTCTTTTTGCGCTTTTGCATGTAGTCCAAGTTCAATCTCATCAATATCAAGTAGCGTACCAGCGCCTGCAAGCAATAGTTCCAATAAGATAGATATTACGGCATTCTCTCCTGCCCCCATATTGAACCCGGAATAGGAGATGTCGTTACGTTCCACTAAAAATAGCCGATAAGAATGGTGCGAGAGAATGCGTAAGGAAGAATAATTTTTCCCAAAGATGCGACCTGCTAAATCTTTTATACGATTCAAGACATCATTGGGTATTTCTTCCGCTTCAAAAGCACGTCTGTAAGAACGGTGAGCAGAACTTTCAGATGGAGGGACAATTCGATTGATTCCTAAATATACTACATTTCTATACTTTCTGGTATTAAAATCGTTCCATTTTCCACTTGGCTTCTTTCTCCTGCGATTGGATGTGTCACCATCACGTTGCCGAACCGTGTAAGTTATTTCTATTCCTTGAAGTCCAGCTTCGGTTGGCGAGAAAGTAAAAAAATCACCATAAGTAAAATAGCTCTTTTTTCTTGCAAATTGATGAAATGTGTCATCGTTATGAAAGGCGCAAGCCGACAACGCTAAAAGTGTAGATTTCCCAGATCCATTTTCTCCAACAAACGAAGAAATAGGATACGAAAAGTCAATCTTGCACGGATAAATGCCCCGTATACTACCGTTATCGACTTTTATTCCCACCAATGAATTTCGAGACTTATCATTAGCAAACCACTGAAAGTTATCTTTATCCAGTTGTGATACTGCATAACTCATAGTTCAATCACCTTTCTGCGGAAGCAAGGCAAAGTATAATAAATATTTTAAACCCCATTCAAGCAATTTGCAAGAATTTATTGAATCGGCTCGAAAATCGAGAACAACGCCGCCCAACAGGACAATGGGCGGCGTTTTCATATATAAAACCATGAAGGGAGGTCACTTCCACTCGGTCAGTCTGCGGACTGGCTTTTTTCATGCCACGAAAAGGAGGTTTGCAAATGGCAGATGATAAGAAAAGCATTCGCGAAGCAGCCCCGCCCGCCGAGGCTCCCGCTCCTGCGGTAGAAAATGCCGCTGTGCCGGAGCAGGCCGCTCCCGAGCCTGTGCTGACCGACGCAGAGGCGGTCATGCTGGAACATGAGGGGCAGGCGGCGCTCTTTGAAATGGGCGAGGCCGTGCCTGATCCCGCCGATGCTGTTACCCACGCTGAGGTGGAGGAGCCTGCCGCTCCCGGCAAGGACGACCCTGCCCCGGCACATTCCGGCAAAGTGGTGGATTTTGCCGCTGCCCGTAACGAGGCAGCCAAGGAGGAGAAAAAGGCGATCAAGCAGAAGCCGCCCAAGGAAAAGGGCAAGGCCGCCAAGCCCGGCAAAGGCCGTCCGCCCAAGACGGAAAAGACAGCCCCGGAGCAGACCAAGCCGCCCAAGGCTGGTAAAACCCATGCAGCTCCCGAGGAAAAGGCAGCACCACCGGCCCCAGAAGTGCCGCCTACGCCCCGTGACGCTACCAGAGGCGAAAAAGAGGAAATCGTCTATCTTGACCTTTCCGACCTGCATCCGTTCAAGGATCATCCTTTCGGTGTCCGTGACGATGCGGAAATGAAATCTCTGGTGGAGAGTGTCCGCAACGGCGGCGTCAACCAGCCTGCGCTGGTACGTCCCCGTGAGGGCGGCGGTTATGAGATCATCGCGGGCCACCGCCGCCAGATGGCCAGCCAGCTTGCCGGGTATCGCAATATGCCCTGTATCGTCCGCAATATGACGGATGACGAGGCCATTCTCGCTATGACGGATGACAACCTCCGTCAGCGTGAAACGATTTTACCCAGCGAAAAGGCTATGTCCCTGAAAATGCAGTATGAGGCCATCAAGCATCAGGGGGCGCGCGGCGACAGCGCCGAGGCCGGAAAGCTCTCTCTTGAAAGCGTGGGCCAGCGCAACGGCATGAGTGTGAAAACCGTTCAGCGGTATATCTGGCTCAATGATCTTGTGCCGGAACTGAAGCAGACGATGGATGACGGAAAACTGTCTTTCACCCCGGCTGTGGAAATTTCCCGTGTGCGGCCCAAGCACCAGAAGTATATCGCCGTGTCCATTGAGGGCCAGCAGGCTTCGCCCTCCAAGGGGCAGGCAAAGCGGCTCCGTGAGCTGGACAAGGAAAACAAGCTCTCCCCAGACGTGATCGACGGTATTTTGTGTGAAGAAAAGAAAAAGGAGGATCGTGACGTGATTATTACTGGCGCTGAACTGGAAAAGTTTTTTGGCAAGGAGGCCACGCCCCGGCAGATGAAAGACCAGATCATGACGCTGCTGGAGGACTGGAAAGAGCGGCAGCCGCCCGAGCTTGCCAAGCCCGACAAGAAAATGGATATGGAAAAGTAACGACCTCTGGCCACCATGACCAGAGGCTTTTTGCTGCCCCGATAGGACAGGCTCTTTGGGTTATATCCCCCGTCGCCGCCCGTAATCGAGCACAGGCGGGAGTGGGCTGTCAAGGGGGCTTCGCCCCGCCGTGTGCGGCGGCCT